>ERZ1673785.7-NODE-7-length-200041-cov-29.347994_pt1 | contig 200041 bp, 189 predicted proteins | sample MGYA00580131_ERZ1673785 | MGnify/ENA primary metagenome ERZ1673785 (study PRJEB41219, sample SAMN04549622) | soil metagenome | isolation source: soil | place: USA: Wyoming, Fireholl Drive Yellowstone National Park | collected 2009-07-28 ...
TGGATGTCAAGTATATCCCTTCTGAATGGGAAAAGACGAAGAAAGGTATTGGCGATCTGGTCGGTCTCGGTGTATGGGGCAAAGGTATGATTAATACTCAAAAATGGCTTGTTTCGCTTCTTTTCGCGTGCGGAATCGATTCAGATAAATACACTCTTTCTTGATGAGGCTATGAAACGACTCCATACAAGCATTGTCGTAACAGTTCCCACGTCTCGACATGCTCACTTGAAAATGATGTTCCTGTAAAAGTTGCTGATAGTCATTCGAAGCATATTGGCTTCCACGATCCGAATGATGAATCACTCGTCCCGTTGGTTTTTCGCTGTTTAGAGCCCGTTGTAACGCTTTGATGACTATAACTCTTTCGTCATTCGTGTATCGATATACCATCCTACAATCTTACGAGTATATAAATCCATGATACTCGCTAAATACAACCAGCCTTCGTCGGTAGGAATGTACGTAATATCTGCCATCCATATTTCATTCGGAGCCGTTGCTTGGAAGTTCTGTTTCAATAGATTGGCATATACGTTGTAAGGATGGTTACTGTTCGTAGTGGCTTTGAATTTACGGACGGTAATGGATCTCAAGCCTTCTTCGCTCATGATGCGAGCGACCGTCTTTTGAGACACACGAATCCCTTGTTTGCGTAGTTCTTGCGTAATTTTTGGGCTTCCGTAAATCTTCCGGACTTTAGATACTCATTTCGAATTTGTTGAGTGAGTTGTTCTTTTCGTTCTTTCTGTTTACTTTTCGCACGCTTGAGCCAGTCGTAATACCCACTTCTTGAAACACCGAAAACTTGGCACATCTTCACAACAAGAAATTCATTACGGTGTTGAAAAATGAATGCGTAAATTACTTCTGGTTTCTGGTGAAGATGCCTAACGCCTTTTTTAGGATCGCTAATTCCTCCTCCAACTCTTGATTGCGACGCCGTAACTCGATGATTTCTTGATTTTGTGGCTTGATGTTGCCTGAACCCACAAAACTCTTTCCGTTGCTTTCTTTGTATTCTTTGACCCAACGATGAAGAGTGTTGTAAGCCAAACCTAGTTCTTTTGCCACTTGGGCGATGGACTGGTCCCCCTCCAAGCATAACTCAACAGCTTGAATCTTGTATTCTTGATCAAATGTTCTCTTTTTCATGATTGGACACCTCGAACCTATTGTAATTAAGTTTATTATAATCTCCCTGTTCTCCGTGTCCAATTTTTAGACTAACATCAAAGAGATTAATTAAGGATAACTTGTATGAGGGTACATTACCTAATGGTATGAGAATACAAATGAGATTAGATTCCGAGGGTAAAGTTAAGACGGTATATCCGATGTATTAGGGGGGGTATTATGAAATATGAAATTAGTTTTAAGAAGAATGATAAAGGATTGGAAGTAAACGTTCCGAGTTGTATTTCACCTGTAGCAATTCTTCTTATGGGGGATATTCAACGCAATGGTGAACCGTGGATAAATTTAATACACAAGGTTTTAAAAGGTGAATCTAGCTATGAGGAATGTACGGGTAATAACTGTACGTTAGAAATTAAAAAGGACATCACCAAAATAATAGATAATTACAGTGAGGACGAAGAAGAATGCATAATTGAAACGATTGAACTAAAAAAAATTATAGAATTGTGGGTAAGAAAAATAAACAATATTTGAATAAAATAGTTATGCACCTTGATTGGCTATAAGCCTTTCAAGGTTTTTTATTAGTTATAGTTAACCCAATATTAACTTCAGAGCCCATGATGGTTCTACCTACATGGAGTTTGGCAGATATGCATGGTAAAGCGACTAAACCATTAATACCCTTCGAGTACACTTTAAAACACGTGAGAACGCATTCTCGTGGCGAGAAAGTGGGGGTAAGCTTTTAACTGGTTGTGACAATAATAAACTGTCAAATTATTATTGTATTGTATTTTCACTAGAGACGGTCGTTCCCATGTCCGTTTCCATTACCACTCCATTGATCATCACGCCTGATTGAAGATACCGGCGGATTACCTTCAGTAGAATTCGATCTTTGATCGTTTTCGCTAAGATCCCCATCAGTTTGTCGTGATTCACCTTGTCAAAGAATTTCTCTAGGTCTATATCGACTACTCAACGATATCCTTCTTTGATATAACCCTTTGCTTCCCTAACCGCATCATGTCCCCTGCTACCTGGGCGGAAACCATGCTATGGTTCGAGAAGGTCGGATCAAAGATTTTCGTCAACACTTGGGCAATCGCTTGTTGGATGAAACGATCCGTCACGGTAGGGATCCCTAGAAGCCTTACTCCACCGTTCGGTTTCGGGATTTCGACTCGACGGACGGGTAAGGGCTTGTAGGTTCCTTCTCTCAACGACTGTCGAATGGAGTCCCAATTTTCGTAGAGGTGTCTTCGTAGGTCTTTTACGGACATGCCATCTACTCCGTGACTTCCTTTATTCTGTACAACTCTTTTAAATGCCGCTATGAGATTTTCCCGTGACAAAATCATTTCCATCAACATTGATATCCTCTCCACGTGAACGAATTCTTCTATTTGTGCCATCTTTTGCTCCACCCTCTTGAAGTCCCCCGTGGGATTCACCACTTCCTCCTTCAAGTAAGTCCTATCGGATTGTCTGCTTCCACACAGAAGATGAACGCCTAGCGATTCGTTCTCCTTAATTGTTCAGTCCTTCCTCTTCCATCTCGAGCTTGAAAGAGTACTATGACTTCTGCTGACTTCTGACTGTTCAGCTATCTATCACTAGATAGGTTACCAAGGTTACTTGGCGTGCCAGCCAGACCTCCCCGGGTAAGCGTGTAATCTTTCCTTCCATCCATCTGCTTCATTTACTCTGTATCACCTTCGGCAGAAAGGGCTTTGTTTTGTTGTGCAAACTCACCCAGTGATACCTAGCCTCATATGAAGTTCGTGTTCCGAGAGACCTTAAAGTTTGCCGCTCGCTTCCTTCAGATTCCGCGTCACCACGGACACCCTTGCGTTAAGCTAACTGCTACTTCTGCCTTCGCAGCTCGGGACTTTCACCCTATAGATTACACCCATGCCGGGCGCACACATAAAAGGGTTCAGACCCTAGATCCGAACCCTTAAAAGAAATTTGCTGCTCGTATTAGTCTTTTATTCTTTTACTTCTTTCTTTAAGAAACCGACCATAAGAGCTGTTACAAATGAACCAATTAAAATAGCAAGTACATATAACCATGGACTGCCGCTTATAAACGGGATGACAAATATGCCTCCGTGCGGTGCTGACAAACCAATTCCAAATACCATCGTTAACGCACCAGCAATTGCGGAACCTACGATAATCGATGGAATTACACGTCCTGGATCAGCTGAGGCAAAAGGAATGGCTCCTTCTGTTATAAAGGTTGCCCCCATAATATAACACGTTTTTCCTGCTTCTCGTTCTGCTTTTGTAAACTTCTTTTTAAACAAAGTTGTTGCAATGGCTAGTCCTAATGGAGGAACCATACCGCCAGCCATAATCGCAGCATGCGGGGCGTAGTTTCCTGCATCAATCATCGCTAAACCGAATGTAAAGGCTGCTTTGTTGATCGGACCTCCCATATCTACAGCCATCATTCCCCCTAAAATCAAACCTAAAAGAACTAAGTTCCCAGTTCCTAAGCCTTCCAGCCAAGCTTTCAATCCATCGTTAATCGCTTTAACAGGATCATTCACCACATACATCATAATAAAACCTGTAATTAAAATACCGAATAAAGGATATAGTAAAACTGGCTTAATCCCTTCTAATGATTGCGGCAGCACCTGAAAGATTCGTTTTAAAAGAACGACTAAATATCCGGCTAAGAAACCGGCAATTAATCCGCCAAGAAAACCGGCCTCCCCATTTGCTGCCAAAAATCCTCCGACCATTCCCGGAGCAAATCCCGGACGATCCGCAATACTCATGGCAATAAATCCGGCTAAAACAGGAATCATTAATTTAAAGGCATTTTCCTTGCCAATAGTCATCAATGCTTCAGCAATCGGATGGTAAGATGGATCGTTCGGATCGAACGCTTTAATCCCAAAAATAAATGAAATGGCAATCAAGATACCGCCGCCAACGACAAATGGCAGCATGTTTGAAACCCCATTCATGAGGTGCTTATAAAATCCTTTTCGTTCTCCGCGTTGAAACGCTGAATTTGTTTCTTTTCCCGAAGCTTTGTAAATAGGTGCGTCTTTCTTTAATGCTCGTTCAATCAACTCTTTTGGTTGGCGAATGGCTTGTGCAACAGGGACTTCAATAACATGTTTGCCATCGAAACGGTCCATTTCCACTTGCTTATCTGCAGCCACAATGATTGCGTCTGCCTCTTCGATCTCTTCTGGCGTCAGCTTATTTTTGACACCGCTTGAACCATTCGTTTCAACCTTAATGTCAACGCCTAACTCTTTCGCTTTTGTCTTCAAAGCATCCGCTGCCATATACGTATGAGCAATACCAGTCGGACAAGCGGTAACGGCTAAAATTTTTCCTTTTTTAGAATCGATCTGCTCGCTCTCTTCTTCATTTTCCTTTTCTTTTTCATTGATAATTTCAATGATTTCCTCAGCAGAATTGGCTGATTCAATTTTTTTACGAAACTCTTGATCCATTAACAATGTCGATAAACGGGAAAGTGTTTCTAGATGAGCATTGTGGACGCCTTCACTAGCTGCAATCATGAAAAATAAATGGCTGGGCTTACCATCTAAAGACTCAAAGTCAATGCCTGCTTTTGAACGACCGAATGCGATCGCAGACTGTTTAACTGCATTCGTTTTAGCATGCGGAATCGCTATCCCCTCGCCAATTCCAGTCGTACTTTGAGATTCACGAGCAAGGATGGCCTCCTTAAACGCTTCTTTATCGTGAAGCTTCCCTGCCTTCGCAAGCGTTTCTATTAATTCATTAAGTACTTCCATTTTGGTAGCAGACTGTAAATCTAATATAATCGTCTCTTTCGTTAATAAATCCGTGATTTTCATTATACAATCCTCCTTACCGATAAATTTCCAAGCGAATATTTGGAAGAAGCTGTTCCACGCTTTCCTTTGTACATAAATCTTCTGAAAATGCTGTTGCACTTCCGGCACTGACGCCGTGTTGGAATGCTTTGATCGCGTCATGGTTTTGAATATAGGAGGCTAAGAAACCGGCAACAGTTGAATCCCCAGCTCCTACTGTATTTTTCACGTTACCTTTTGGGACTTTGGCCAATACGGTATGATCAGCATTAATCAATACTGCTCCGTTTCCTCCCATGGTAACGATTACATTCCTTGCTCCTTCATTTTGCAGCTTCTTTCCGTACTTTATTGCATCTTCTACCGTCTCAATGTTTACATGAAACAACTCTCCTAATTCGTGATGGTTCGGTTTTATTAAAAAAGGTCTCATAGGTATCAACCGTTTTAGACTCGGTCCTGATGTATCAACGACAAACGGTATTTCCCTTTCCTGACAAATCGATGCTATCGTCTCGTAAAAATTTTCAGGAACTGTTGGAGGCAAACTGCCAGCAAGCACTAAAACATCATCTTTATTTAAAGAAGAAATTTTTAATAATAGCTTTTCCTGCTTTTCTTTTGAGATGGCAGGTCCATTCCCGTTAATTTCCGTTTCTTGATCTCCTTTCAGCTTTATATTGATCCGGGTAGGCTCTTCCACCTCAGTGAAATCGATGGCAATATTTTCACTAATTAATGCATTCTTAAGAAAGTCTCCTGTAAAACCGCCTGCATACCCTAATACAACACTATCGATACCAAGGCGTTTCAATACGCGGGACACATTGATCCCTTTTCCTCCCGGGAAGTAAAGTGTTTCTTCCACTCGGTTCAATTCTCCTATTTTTAAGTGATTAATACGGACGTGATAATCAATCGATGGATTTAAGGTAACCGTATAAATCATGATTATTTCACAACCTTTACTGCGGTTTTGGCTGAAAATTCTTCTAAGATTTCTTGATCAATTTCATCTGTAATAATGACGGCATCATTTAAATCTGTAATTTTTGAAAAGGTAAATTCATTAAATTTTGTATGATCAGCCAGAACAAATGACTTTTGTGAGAGATTCATTGCGAGGCTTTTCACAGACGCTTCTTCTGGATCAGGAGTTGTATAACCAAACTCAAGGTGGATTCCGTTAACACCCATAAAGGCCTTATCAAAACGATACGATTGCAGCCCCTCTTGAGCCCCCTTACCGATGAGAGCTCTTGTGGTCTTTTTCACATAACCACCCGTTAAATAGGTTTCGATATTTTGTTCAAGCAGTGCTTCCAAATGGGTTAATCCATTTGTTACTACTTTTATTTTTTGAGCAGAAATGTACGGGATCATTTGAAAGGTGGTTGTACCCGCATCCAAATATATACAATCACCATCTTGAATGAGACTCGCTGCATATTGAGCGATCATCCGCTTTTCTTCTAAATTCTTTGTCGATTTTTCGGAGATGCTCAGCTCTTCACTTCTTTGTTGAAATAAGGAAGCTCCGCCATGAACTCTCTTTAACTTTTTTTCTTTTTCTAATTGGCTTAAATCTCTTCGAATCGTAGATTCTGACGAAGAGGTTGCCTCCACCAATTCTTGAATTTTGACGACTCCCTTTTGTTCCAACAGCTCTAAAATGATCCGGTGTCTCTCTGGTGTTAGCAGCCTTATCAACTCCCATCTGGATGTTTTCTCTTTCTCTAATTTCATTATAGTGTAAGCACTTTCGAAAATCTATCATTTTTTATCAAAAACATTCAAAAATGGTCGTTTTATGACAAAAATCAGTCAAAAACGATCATATGACAAGTCCATTTAATCCAAAACGAGAAAAAAAGGAATCTTCTACATCATGTTCGCCAATAAAATAACCCTTTCTCCTACAGACATCTGTCAAGGAGAAAGGGTAGTAAATAAGTTATGAAAAACGTTGCCCTGCGTGTTCTGAACCAGTCCGAATGAATGAGATTTAAGTTCTTATAGTTAAGATAAAAACTATGTTTATGGAGTTCTGCCGATTCCTGCGAAAGTTATTGCTTCAATTCCTCATAGTTAAGATAAAAACGCGGGCATAAGCGCCGATCAGATGCTCCAGATACTTGAGTTTCAATTCCTCATAGTTAAGATAAGAACCCATTCTTTAGCAATTCGAGGTTTAACCCCTAACTCATTGTTTCAATTCCTTATAGTTAAGATAAAAACTCAAGCTATTTAGGAATGAAGATGGTGTTCTTGTGTTTCAATTCCTTATAGTTAAGATAAAAACCTCAAAAAATGTTGTTAAATAAGCATTTCATTTTTATACTTGACTGGTTATTTTTATTTTAACGAAAAGGGGAATTTTTATCAAATCTTTGATTTGCTTGGGCTCAATGATGATTTAAAAGAGTCGTCGATCCCCGGGGATTTTTGCACGATTGGGGGTCGACGACTCTTTTTTATTTCCGTTTAAAACAGATTTCAAAGTTTGCCTGCCGACAATGAAATCCATGTTTTATCAACTATTTTACCTGACCCATCTGTTTTAATAAAGTAAACATCCGGCTCATTTTATATTCTAGGTTTATCCTTCTCATTCATTTGAAGCAAGAGTGAGACCATATTTTTAACGTTTCATTCAGGAAAAATTGGTTTAGGTCTATTCGATCGGTTCCTACGATCTAAAATAAGAACATGATCTGAAAAATGATTGGTAGTTTTTACTTAAAATTCCCTTTTTTTCTTTCTGTTTACCAAAAGTTTCATATTTTCTCTTATAATGAAACAGAAAGCTGTTCCACATGTTGGAATCCATTTCGTTTCAATCGGAGGCATGAAGGCAGTGGATGTCAAGTATATCCCTTCTGAATGGGAAAAGACGAAGAAAGGTATTGGCGACCTGATCTGTCTCGGTGTATGGGGCAAAGGCATGATTGATAAGAAATCCCGCACCATTTGAAAAACAAAAGCGCAAATAATGTACTGAAAGCCGGCCAGTTCGTAGACAACGCCCTGACCAATCTGAAAAATTCAATCCCTGACCGGCAAATGGGATTTGCCATGGAAGGGATTGAGAACGTTAAAGTTCCACCCGAAAACACCAATGGATTGGAGAATAAAGTTCGAGCTTATCTGAGTGAGAAGACGGGGTTAAATCTAGGCGAAGGTAAAGCAGGCAACGATGGCGTTGAACTTGGCACTAAGGGTACGGGTAATACTTCTAAAAAGGTAAGCTATGGGAGATAACTCTGCTTCTTCTTTTTTTCTTCCTCGTTTGTCTTTCAGCGCTTCTTCTTTACCATTTTCATACTTCTTCACCCATTGATATACTTGTTGATAAGAAACTTCATAAGTCTCTGCTGTTTTTTTATAATCTTTTCCGTTCCCTAAACAATCAAGCACAATTTGTATCCGTTCATTCCAAGTCGTTTTTCTTCCTTTAGTCATAGAGCTTGTCTTTCCTTTCGACGTATCCTTTAAATCTCTATGGCTAATTTGAAGTGACGCCCTACTTCAAACAAAATATTCACAATACAATCATAACACGCCTAAAAAGAAAATATTCTGTCGTCTTTCTGCCAAAAGTCTGCCACTTTTCCCAAAAAACTAATTTTAGTGTACATCAACAGAGAAAGGTAGCAATTCATAATCATTCTGAGAAGCTCCAGTATATCTATCTAAATAAGTTTTTGAATCTAATTTATGATACTCGCAATAAGCAATAATCCCGCTTCTAACTATAGTCCTAATTGCTGACTCAACATCAAGAAACGCAGCTGCTGAATCGGAAATGTTCCCATTTTGACATTTTGATGAATTAATAAATTCTAAATATGAAATACAAGATAATGGTCGTACATCGTATATTGAACACAAATTTGATTCGTTCAAAAACGGACACTTAATATCTTTCTGATAATACTTTTCCTTATAGCTTTTAGTAATTTGAATTTTTCCTACCTCTTTGATTACTCGATTTTTTGTATTTTTCAAATTACGTTTTAATTCTTTCTTTTGAACGTTTGAAAAATTATCTTTAACATACTGTTCAATTAATAAAGATTCAAAAGGTAAAACTGATATCGGAAATGAACAACAAAAGCTACATCCTTTTTTACACGAAGGGGTTAATCCACTTTCATTTAAATCATTATTAAAATGTTTTAAAGATATTTTTCTAGCTTCTTCGTAAATAAATAATACATATTCTCTGATTATCATAGATTTTATTTCATTAATATATTTATTCAAAAAAAATTCAGGCCCATAATAATATTTTAGTCTATGTTGATTATCAGCTGATTTCTTTAATAACTTCCTTGCTTTATTTATTGTTTCTGTTTCATTTATCATAATTAATATCCCTCCCAAATGTAACCTTAACTATCAGTCTGTATCTGTAAAAAACTTTTTATTTTGTTCCCCCTTAAAGGATACTCTATAATTTTTTTTACTTTTAATTACTCATATCTTATATTTTGTGTAATTGGGCAATCCGCTGAAACCGTTGGTATTACTGAATTTAACAGATATGTAAAAATGAATTACACACTTCATATTGTATATATAATTAATAAAGAAAAAAAGGAAAAAGTGCTCAAAATTTACCAATTGTTATGGAGGAGGAAGAATTGTGGGTTTAAGTTTTAGATTTAAAAATGCATAAGAGCATACATACATAATGGATGAATTATATTATAAGGAGTGAGTATATGAAGCCAAATTTTATTCATCCTGAATTAGGAGAAAATAGTCATATTCGTTATTTTTCTTCTTTTTTATTAATTTTATTGTTTTATATAGTAATCGGAGGTGTTGTGTATATATTTTCCATTCTGATTACAGACAGTATAAATCCCCAAATAGTAGATTTAGAAAAATTGATACTAAAAGATTCATTGGTAGATTTGTTTTTATCTCATATTACTAATGTTTTTTGGATTTTGGGTATATGGATTTCGGCAAAAACAATACATAAACGTTCACTAATTTCATTTATTACTCCTTATCAAAAAATCAACTTGAAACGGGTGTTTTTTGGATTTATTGTCTTTTTTGCATTGTTAGCGATTGGTCAAATCATTGATTTTGTTCTGAATTCCGAAGATTATAAATGGAATGATTTTGACCTCTCCCGTTTTATTTGGTTACTAGTGGCCGCTATTTTCCTTGTTCCTATTCAAACTACTTCAGAAGAGTTATTTTTCAGAGGGTTTTTATTGCAATGGATGGGAAAACTAGTTAAACAACCAATTTTATTAACCATAATAGTAGGATTTATCTTTGGAGCATTACATTTTAGCAATCCCGAGATGTCAAATAGCGCATTTGGGGCAGGATTAGATTATGTTTTCACTGGATTCATATGGTCATACATCGCTATTCGAACCAATAGCGCTGAATTCTCGATTGGGGCTCACGCTGCTAACAATATGTTTTTATGTATCTTTTTAACATATGAAAATAGTTTATACCAAAACATTCCTTCTTTATTCGTTTTAACCAATGTAGATGGTATGCTTTCTACTATTTATTCGATTATTACATCTACCCTGTTTTTTATAATATCTATTCATTATCATAAGAAAAAAGATCAAGCTGTTTTAATACCAACAAAAGCCTAAGACCATCAAGAATTTGATGGCCTTTTTTCAATAGTCTAAAGCCAATACTGAATCTTATCAATAATGAGGTACTTCAAATCTTGAATTTCGTCATGGCTCGGTCCATTGAATCCTGGTTTACGCCAATATATTTTAGTGTGATTGCTGGCGATGAATGATTAAATATTTCTTGCAGCATGGCCACGTCTCTGGTCTGTTGGTAAAAATGATAGCCGAATGTTTTGCGAAGTGTATGCGTACCGATTTCGTCCAAATGAAAGTGTTCGGCTGTCTTCCTCAATATTTTGTATGCCATGCTACGACCAATAGGCTTATTTCTCCCTTTACGGCTTTTAAATAAATATTCATCATCACTTTTTCCTTCAATGTACCGATTCAGTTCCCGTTTCAATGATGGAGTAATTCGAATTAGCTGTTGCTTGCCTGTTTTCTTCTCACGAATGCTAATATGTGTTCCTTTCACATCGCTAACTTTTAGTTTTAAGATATCTGAAATGCGAAGACCCGTTTTAATGCCAATTATAAAAAGCATATAATTCCGCTCATTCTGTTCTTTCAAAAAAGCTTAATCTCCTCTACCTTTTCCGGATCCCGAATCGGCTGAACAAAATTCATGATAAAATCACCTCGCTCTCTTACTTTTTGTACACTTCAATTTTGAGAGCAAAGGCTAGCTTGTAAAATGCCCTTGACTTGATACGATAATACTTTCGCTCACTCATACCAAGATCATTGTAAATTTCATAATCATACAACATATCATCTTCTGATATATATCGCCGGATGATAATCGCACGTTCCCATTTGCTTAAGCGATTGATCGCAGCAGTCACCTGTTTGACATATTCATCTCGTTCCCGCTCGTAATCAGCGCTTCTGATGGCCATTTCTTCGGTTGAGGAAAGGAATTTATTTGTATTGGAAGGAGGAACAAGTGCATATGTCGCTGTCACCTTTGGCAGCCGTTCTTCCGGAACGGTAAGAAGATAAAACCGATATTTCTCCAGTGCAGCTTCTACTCGTTTTTTTGTCTCATTACGATCAATTTCAGGTAACTGAAATGTCATTTGTTTCATCTTGCAAACCTCCCTCTATATACTTTAATTTTCTCCCGAATACTCCCGTCTTCTCTAAATTTCATTGACACCTAATAGTTGATCCACCGAAAATCATGGTGATAAATTGAATTTCTTTAAATTCCTTACAGATGGGGGACATCCTATCAACCAAACTGGTATTGTTTGGTAATAACAGTTATGACCGTGCGCAAAATCTCCACTCATCTCACGGTCGCTAACCCTCCCATGTATCACCGGATTGAGATCCATACATTCCTTCGTCCTGCGTATCCATGAGGTGGAGGTCGGATAAGCTCCTCGGCTGGGTCATAAGCCCGTATGGTAAAAATAAACTCCGACTCGGCACTATTGGTGTTTGTCTTTAGAAATACTTGAAGTATTCGATCGTAATTTAGTTAATATGTTGGTTAATAAATCGGTTTAAGCAACTTGTAAGGTAATTTGAGGTAAGCCTCGCAATAATTTTGAACCATCAAATTCACACTGTTTTTGACCAATGACAAATAAGACACGTAATAGCTTACAACACAAAGCAATGAGGGACTGTTGCTTTTTTAAAGGCCTTTCAGATCGTTTTGTATAGTATTGATGTAAAGCTTTAAAAGTTGGATTATGGGCAACGAGTGGCCGAATCGCTAAGTACATAGCTTTACGCAGCCTGCTTCGTCCCCGTTTCGTTATTCTGGTTTGTCCTTTAAATGTTCCAGAACTATGCTCACGTAATGAAAGGCCTGCCAGATTAACTAATTGCTGAGGGTGACTGTACTTTGTGAGATCACCCACTTCAGCGAAGAATAGAGCGACTGTTGTAACACCTAACCCAGGAATATTCATCATTTGCTTAGCACCTGGGATCGTTTCTACAAGAGCTTCTAGCTCCTGATCCAACTCTTCCAACTGCGTTTGATAAAGCTCATATTGGTCAATCAGATATTCCATTTCACGTTTGGCAAACTGAATCCCGATTTGAATTCCAATGCTCTTTTTGGCCGTTTCTACTAGTTTCGTTGCTCGCTTCATTCCAACTGCTCGTTGTACAAATGGCTTCCATTTTGAGAGAACCTCTTCAGGTGTCATTTCTTTCATTTGAGAAGGAAATGGAAACAGTTTTAGCGTGCAAAGAGCTGCTTTTCCTTTCCAATCTCCGAAAACATCGAAAAACTCCGGAAAATAACGTTGAATCAAATTTTGAATACGTCCTTCTGTGATGGCAAGCTGTTGAGTGAGCTGATCTCTTATTTTGACGCCTTCTCTTAGTTCCGCGTAAATACCGTCTAAGAGATTTGGTACGGAGTATCGGCCGTCTTTTATCAGCTGTGCAATCACTCTGGCGTCTTTTGTATCGTTTTTTGTTGGAGAGTTGTCATCAAGCTCTTTGCTTTTCTTTACATGCATCGGATTGACTAGCACAAAGCCATAGCCCTTTGCGGTAAGAAAATAAGCGAGATTTAACCAGTAAGGTCCGGTTGGTTCAACCCCAAAAATCACATGGTTCTTATCATTTTCTTGTTGGTGTCGATTCACCCAATCTAAAAGCATTTGGAAACCATGTATGCGATTTTCAAAGATCAAGCGTTTTCCAAATTCAATTCCTCGATCGTTTTGTGCCCGTGCCACGTGTTTGTCTTTGGCAACATCAATGCCGATTATTAATGTTAATGGTGTGATTTGCGAGATTTTTCGATTTTGAGTATAATTCATTATTGAGTCTTCCTTGGTAACTTATTAATTCGGGGTCAATGCATTGACACCCTGTACTATACCAAGAGGGCTCTTTTTGTTTCAAACCTCAAATTTCTTCATTACAGGAATGCTCCTCGGAAATTAAATAAAAAGGACACCAAACAACGCTTATGCGTCATTCAGTGTCCTCCAGAGGGCTTGTAGAACTTTTGATATATAATTGTCATATAAATGAGAGCTCAGCATCTATTATTTATTCAACTTCATTATTAATTGCATTAAATACAACTTTACAATGAACTTGAAAATCATCCCAAATTGTTTCTGACTGTATAAATTCATCTTCATCTCCAGGTTCATACACTGGATTTTTTGTTTCAACCACGTATCCAATTTCTGAAACAAAGCGAATTGGTATAATAAAAATGTCTTCTTGTTCCAACACATTTTCATCTTCATCTATTTCAAGATCAGTAGTGTTATTTATATAATAATCAGTCCCCCAACCTTCAAAATAATCACTTTCAAATGTCCCATTTGTGAAAAAGTCAAACATAGCTGATTCGATACTTGCATCGTTCTCTCGAAACTCTTCTAAATAGTCTAATATTACAGATAGAATTTTCTCTTGCTCACGAAACTCGAAATGATATATTTTTAAATAATCAATTTCAGTTAAAAAATCTGTTAAGGTTTCAAAATATTTTATTCTTCCATTATCAATAAGAGGCATTTGACCAAATAAAACAATTTATTTACAAACCGACGGTCGGTTTTTATAATTGATTATAAATAGTTACATAAAATCGGGAGGAAACTTGATTGAAGCGGGAACAGAAACGAGAACAAACGAAACGATTGCTGCTGGACGCTGTGAAAGAATTAATTTGTGAAAAAGGGTGCACCAATACAACGCTCAATGACATTATGGAGCGTTCCGGTTTGTCTAAAGGAGCCATTTTCCATTATGTAAAAAGTAAAGACGAGCTTTTCAGCTGGGTGTTGGAAGATAGGCTGGACGAAATTAACGAGCGCTTTTTTAATAAGGCTTCGCAAAAGAAATCATTTGAAGAACCGATGCATGAAATTACCGCCCGATTGTCGGATCTGGAAAATCCGCAAGATCCCGGCAATCAAGTACTAATGTACCTTCTCGGAAAAAGCGATCAGCTTGATGTCAAGAACATACTCCAACAGTATTATGAACAAGCCATTCATATGTCCAAATTATGGATAGCTGCTGGGCAAGAGGCAGGGGTAATCCCTCAGTCCGTTGATGCTGATAAAACAGCAGAGTTGTTTATGCTTATTTCATTTGGTCTGCGAATGCGCGGCGCCATTGATTCAAAGAAACATTTCTTTCATTATAAAGATTTTGCTGAGCTGATGTCTGGCATGCTTCAGCAAAAGGAAGAAAAGTAGGAGGAGGCATATGGAATTTCTGTTATTTATGCATATTGTCGGAGTTGTCCTTTTTTTAGGCAATATTATCATTACGGCTTTTTGGAAAATACAGGCAGATCAAACAGGGAATCGTGAATTAATTCATAGTGCCGCCAAAAACGTCATGCTTGCTGATTTCGTTTTCACAATTCCGGGACTGCTGCTCATCATCACATCCGGAGTTTGGATGGCCGTTCGAACGGGGTATCTTATTTCGGGATTTAATTGGCTGACCTTGTCATTAATATTGTTTGTATTGACAGGAGTACTTTGGGCAGGGGTGCTTCTCCCCTTACAACGAAAGATGATACGGCTCAGCGCTCAAACTGAGGAAAATGAGTTCAACACGGAAGCGTACCGTCGAGTGTCATGGCTCTGGATGATATTCGGAACTATTGCAACACTTCTTCCTATTTTGATCTTATATCTTATGATTGGCAAGGGATTCTTCTGAACACACTTTTCCGCCGAAAGCGATGGAAAATGATCAAGTGGAGAGCTTTTCTAAAAAGGAGTACGGAAAATGCTTCTGAAAAGCAATCAAGGTCTGGCTTGTTAACTTCTGACATCAATCGTGCCATGTTCAATGAAATTTCCACTATACGTCAAGATCCATCCATATTGAAGTGTGAAGAAGAGCGATTTGAATCTAAAAAATTAGCTTTCACAGTACAAAAAACAGAGCTTAAGTTTTTAGAATATAAAGAAAAAAACTCGGGACGGATATACTGTTCCGAGTCAACGGTTTAAAATTGTACACGATCATAAGTGACTTAGAATTAATAGAAAGCGTTACGATGAATTTTTAAAATTGATGACCATAACACTTGGCTTTTATTACCTATCACCTGCTTAGATAGCTCCGGTAAGGTTCTTTTAATTCCACATCCTCGTACATGAAACCGTCCGATAGCGAGTTCGCTTCAGTTACTTATTTTTCATTCCACATTATCGTTATATACTTTGCGTACACTTCAGGGATTGTTACTTGTTTTCCCGAAGACTGATAAGTTTTTAATCCCTTGACGGTTCCCCAAAAAGTAATCATTTCATTTTCAAGCAGATGGCTTTTTTTGTTTGCATTTCGGTAATTCACGACTATTGCATTTTTCCAAACGCCGTCTATACTTTTATCGACGTTCACTTTAAAAGTAATGTTGTTCCCATGTTCAATAATTTGAATAACTTTTCCTGTGAATACAACCTTTTTATTTTTGTAAGCATCAGGATTTTTCGCCAAATTTACGTACTGAATTTGTACTGCTTCATCCATATACTCCTAGAAATCTTCTTTGACAGGAGCAGCCACAGCCGGGGTCTTTTTACTTTCTTCTTTCATATTTTCATTATTAAGTGTTTCGTCCGTCCCCATAGACCAAAATATTGCTGGAACCACAACGAATAACACCAGGTGAATGAGCGAGGATATACGAATTTTTTCGATATATTTCGCATCACGGTTTTGTCTTATCTTTTCATATTTCTTCATCTGTTAACAGCTCAACACCGCGCAGCTGACCGATTTTTATTGATCTAGACCTGATAAAATCGGATATTCCAAAAGTACAAGCATAAATGACAAATATAGTAATAACAATGAGAAACGTTGAAATCTCACCTGTTTGCTGACATACATACAACCCGAGTCGAGCTTCAGCTTTCAGCAAAATACTGAGTTTTGGTTTTCTAAAAAATATCGAAAGATGACTGACAACACTTCCGCTACGATAAACAGTTCCCAATGATATGCCAGAATCGCAATCCTAAGCCCATTCTCCTTTCATTCTATTTATGCTGGCCCGCACTTTTCTTTGAACTTGGCAGCTTTTAATGGATTCGATTTTCAACTTGATTTATCCAGTTTAAATCCGCCTCTAAATGCAATAAAATACCGGTGATCAATAAATATTTGCTTTCGTCACCTTGAAGCAGCAGCTCTGTTTTTAATTTGGTCAATTCCATCACTTCTTTAATCACCACCGCTTTTTGCTGTTCAAGCATTTTCTTTTCCTGAGCAAAATTAATTTTGCGGGCACAGCTCCATTTAAAGAAAAAATCTTCTTTTGTCGTGGTGTATGGCACCGGTTCCAGCAACCATTTTTCCAACTCATCTTTACCTTTTGGTGTTAACTCGTATAATTTTCTTTCCTGATCGTCCATTCCTGCGGACGAGACAAGTTGATCACGAATCAGGCGATCAAGCGTAGTATAGATCTGACCGGGATTAATTTTGCCTTTAATGCCAAAAAGGGAATCCAATTCTAATTTCAATTCGTATCCATGATGTTTTTTTTGGTATAACAATGTCAAAATTCCATATTTAACTGACAAGTTGTCAACCTTCTTTCAGTGATGATTGGATATCTATTTTGCTGGCACTTTGGCTTGCCATCCAAGCGGCGCATAGACTCAACACAACACCGGATATCACTGCCATTATCATATTACTGTATGGCAGCTTGAAAGACATAAATCCGTCCATGAGTTCAGACTGACTTGTTACATAGATTAAGATCAACCCAGCTGCTATTCCTCCGATAACTCCGGATAACCCAACGAGCAAGCCTTCGGCGATAATCATATTTCTAACCTGTTGTTTAGTAAACCCAAGAGCACGCATCGTTCCGATCTCGAAAACGCGTTCCAGCGTGTTCATCAAAAGGGTGTTGGCTGTGCCGATACTGGCTAACCCGATGATCATAAACAGCAACATCAAGATCAGTTCATTCATACCGGAAATTGTTGAAGTAGTGGACTCAATTTCATCTTCAACCGTTTGAACCTTTGACAGATGATCGCGGAAATCAGACCATACCCGATCTCGGATGGAACTGGCCGCTTCGTTGTCAACAGTAAGCAGCAAATCAAAGCTTTTTGTCCATCCAAATTCCTCCTTAAGACGTTCCTCATCCATAAACGCGACATAACCGGAATAATGCGATGTTTTGACAACTCCAACCACCTCATAAGATTGTTCACCATTTGGCGTATTCATCCGAATGCTCTGCCCGATCTCCCCGCCCCATTCATCAAATGCGCGTTCACCAAGAAGCACAGCATTTTGCTGTTTTAACCGGTTATACAGTTTTTCCTCATGTTGATCGGCAAATAACGCCGGACCATCTTCACTTACGGCAAAAACAGAAAATTGTCTGCTTACGCCGTCAACCGTTTCCCACGTAATCGGGGTCGCTTCCATTAATGGCTCAACGCCTAGAACTCCATCATAAGAACGCAGTTTCGTTATATCTTCTGTAGACCAAGGCGCTTCAGACGTAAGTCTCATATCTCCCCCATACGTATTCCTGATTTCTTGTTCATATCCTTCCGGAGCTGATTCCACCACCGCACCAAGCAATAAAATAACCGAAATTCCGATGCCGAGTATCGCTGCCGTATTTGCATTTCGATTGATTTGTTGAAAGAGGCTTTTGGCAGCCAAACTCCCCGCATAATGAAAAAGAAAATTTAAAACAGGTTTTATGATTCTGCTTAAACCGGCCAACAACAAAGGAAACAAAAGAATGACACCTGCTAAAACGGCTGCATAAGTTACAGAGTGGTCGATAAACACAAAGCATAGAAGCACCAAGCCAACTACAGCTCTAATTAGCAGAGGTCTTGATGATCCCTTCGATTGGCTGGCCATTTTTAACGTCAATAAAATCGATGTTCTGCCTGCATGATAAATAGGGAAAAGCGAAAACAGAACAGGGAACAGCACTCCAACAATCACCGCCATAATCGCCGGCAATCTCCAATTTAAAGTATAAACTATATCAAATTGGAGCATGCTGAGCAGTTCCTGCATAAACAGATCACCGAGCCATATACCAAGAGGAACACCGATGGCTGTACCGATCAATGACAAAAGTACGATTTCAATGAGCACAAGCTTAGACACAGAACGTTGTGTGTAGCCGAAGCTTTTCATTATAGCAAATTCTTTTTTTCTTTCGATCACGCTTGTATAAATTGTGTTAAAGACAATAAAACCGCTGACTAACATCGATAAACCGGCAACAATATAAAAGAAGGTATAGAGGCCGCTAATATCGTTGTTCTGAAGGTCATCTGCTACAACAGGCTGTATGAACACACCTGACCCACGGAACTGCTGCTGTAAGGAATGAAAGAGGTCCTTGCCATCGCCGTTGACCTGAAACCGCATATAAGAAATCTCATCATGTTTGCCTGTCCATTCTCTTAACATATCGAGTGGAACTAAAACCCGAAAACTAGTTGATTCAGCACTGTCCCAATCACTAGGACTTGCAAGCAGCTGCGTATACTCAACAATAGCAGAAACTTTTGCCTCTCCCATACCTTCAAACCGAACCGTATCCCCAACCTTTTTTCCTAAAAGGGTTGCAACAGTTTTCGGCAATATGACCCCTTTATTATCCAAACTGCCTTCAATCACAGGAAGCACCAGTAACGGGCTGTTTTGGTCACTGACTCCGATAATTCGTACAGATCTTTGACTTAAAGAGTGATCGTCTTCAAGTTCAAAGAACGCTTGCTTTTGGAGAACAAGCAGCATATTCGTAACATCGGGATCATCTTGAACAGGCTCAATCATTTTTTCCGGATAAGTATGCTTATCGCTTAAAACCCAATAATCTGCATTGGCTACATACATATCTGTGTAGTAATTAAAAACGTCTCTAGTTGTTCTATCGGCTACCAGCATAGCGGTGATAAAAGATGTTCCCAGTATAATCGCAAACAAGGTAAAGAAAAAACGCTTTTTGTTATGAGTGATATTACGCCATGAAATTCGCCAAATATTTAGCATAGTCGCCCTCCTCCCTCGATACCACCTGATCGATGCCTCCGTCCCTGAAAAGAATAATCCGGTCCGCAAATCCGGCTGCAAAAATATCATGAGTAACCATCACGATCGTTTGTCTGTTTTCACGATGGAAGACTGTCAATAGCCGCAGAATTTCTTCTGCATTCGCTCTGTCCAAATTCCCTGTCGGTTCATCCGCTAATAAAACAGTCGGGCTATTTACGAGTGCCCTGGCGATAGCAACACGCTGCTGCTGACCGCCACTGAGCAAATTGGCGCGTTTGCGATGAAGTCCTTCCAATCCTACCGCCTTAATCAATTCTTGGATCACCCGACTCTTCTCCTTTGTCAGTTTGCCGTCGGCATGAAGTGGAAACGCAATATTTTCTTCTACAGTTAAAGTCGGAAGCAGTTGATAATTTTGAAAAACGAACCCCAGTTTTTGTCTTCTGAATATCGTTCTTTCTTTTTCGCTCATCTTATTTAAATATTTCCCGTCAATTTGTATATCTCCAGCGGTCGGTACGTCAAGACCTCCCATCAGCTGCAGCAAAGTGCTTTTTCCGGAGCCACTGGGTCCCATTATCGCTACGAATTCGCCTTTTTTAATATTCAAATCGACGCCTTTCAACACCCGTGTTCTCTCTTGCCCCTGCAAAAATTCTTTAGTGAGATTGCTAACTTTAATCATAGCGTTCGCTCCATTCTATTATTCGTATTGTCAAAAATTTTCATATAAAATCACTATATTTCATTATCGTCAGTGCCTCGCTCTATCAATTGTCCACAGCGCGACGCTCCCTCCGATTTTCACTATGCCACCAGCACCGAAAATAGTGTGTAATCGTCTTAATGGCTGATAGAACAAACGATCTGCCTTTTGGTTTAGGTTAGCCCTTAAAACCCTCCACAGATGAAGTGAACTCTGAATTCGACAATGGTTTTAAAAACTTTTTTGGCATGCTTTTCTGTTCCCTTTGCCCTTGACGTCAATGTCAAAACTATTGGCGCTTTTGCCAATAGTAATTGCATGGCATTTCCACCTAATTAATGGAAATAACTATGAACATCTACTGAGTTTTCAAGGACTTTTGACACTACCTCAATTATTTCATCTGCTTTTATACACTCATTATATACTAAGTATATATTATAAACAAGCGGATTTATTGTAAAATCATTATTGAAAGTTATTTTAAAGGCTAAAATAATATATATCTAGTATATATAATTTCAATATATGATTAAGTTCATACGAATGTGAAAATTCATTTTCGGTCAAAAAATCAAGTTGACAGTCTACAGATTCATTACTGGGATTGTGTGTCAATCACAGAAAATGGTGAAGAGACAAAATCAGAAGTATAGTCATAGAGGATAATCAAAATATCGTGACTAAAAATAAAAACACATGTGTAGCTGAAGAGTAAAGTCCATATCATTGTGTAAAAAAAGAAAAAGAGTCATGCTGCTTCCCCTTTGACAGATAAAAACACCAACTAAGAGATATGCAAACATGACTCAATATCATATTACCGCAAATAATGAACTTTTGCACGGGTTATTGACGCGAGACAAAGGATTACCAAGCTGCTTAAGCAAGTCGTGAAGCAACTTCTCTAAATATTCGTAACTTTTTCTTCCGTTTCCAAAATTCCATACCGTTCTTTTTCAATTTCCCGCCCTGCGTGTTCGGTGCCAAGGCAATCCCGAACCGAACAATCCTAAGGGCACCAATAATACGGCCAGTATAAATGTAATGGTCGGTCCGATTGACCAAGCGAGTTGGGTTGCTCCCACTCTGAATGCCTGTTTATCCTTTTCAGAAATTCGATCAAAACAGAAAAGCAGATGAAAAAGAAACTGTCGTTTACTCTTTTTTTCGGGACTTTTCAGACAGCTCTTACCATGTTAATATGTTTTGGTTTTTATTGACATGGAGTTTTAAGTTAGTTCAAAAAAAAGATAATCGAATAAAAAGCTGCTGCAGAACATGTTATAATATGATATTCATGTACAAAATGAACAATAAAGGTGGGATTCGTTATGAGATTTGGTATTATAGGAACAAACTGGATTACCGACCATTTTATAAAAGCTGCAAGCGCACACCCGGAATTTTCCCTCGGCGCTGTTTATTCGAGAACAATGGAAAAAGCAAAAATGTTTGCCGAAAAATATCAAATAAAACACGTGTACACCAACCTTGAAGAAATGTTTCAAAGCGGCAATATTGACGCCGTTTATATTGCATCCCCCAACAAATTCCATGCCGAACAAAGTATTTTGGCCATGAAAAATAGAATTCACGTTCTTTGCGAAAAGCCGGCAGTAACGTCCGTGCAAGAAATGGATGAGGTCATTCAAACGGCCAAAACTTACAATGCCATGTTTATGGAAGCGATGAAATCAACCGTTACACCGACCTTTTTAAATTTAAAAAAACATCTTGACGAAATCGCTCCGATCAGACGATTTGTTTTCCATTACAATCAATATTCTTCACGATATGATAAATATAAAGAAGGAATTATTGAAAATGCCTTTAAACCGGAATTAGGAAACGGTTCGAAAATGGATTTGGGTGTATACTGCTTAGCACCGATTGTTCATCTAGTCGGCGAACCAAAATCCATAGTAAAAAATCACTATTACTTATCCACCGGTGCAGACGGTCAAGGAAGTATGATTTTAAATTATGATAATTTTGAAGCAGTCGTAATGTATTCCAAAATAACAGACTCCTTTTTCCCTAGTGAGATCCAAGGAGAAAAAGGTGTTATTGAAATTGACAAAATCAGTGATCCGAAGAAAGTTGTCATCAAATATCGAAACGGTGAAATAAAAGATTTAACCGTGGAACATAAATTTGAAACGATGTATTATGAAGTAGAAGAATTTATAAACTGCGTGAAAAACGGCAAAATTGAATCCGATATAAATAGTCATGAACGGACAAAACAAGTTGTGAAGCTGTTGACGATGTAGTGAAATTCCTAACGCCAGTGGAAAAATGCTAATGAAATGAATCGCAATCGACTTAGACGGCACAATTTTAACAAATGATCATATGATTAGCGAAAAAAACCGTGAAGCAATTGTAAATGCACAAACAAAGACAAAGCCTCTTTTACCCATTTAAAGGCAGAAGAGGCTTTCTGTTTTTCTCTCCGCTATTTTCTTTTTCGCACGTTCAATCATTGTTGGCACGGCTCCTTTGAAACATAAATAATTGGCAATTTGGCTGTATGATAAATAATGGCCTCCAGACGTCAAACAAACTTCTCTCTTTCGTATTGCTTGCAATTCCTCATAGTGAAGATAAAAACGGATACGGGCATCACGTCATTATTGGTCATGGAGACTTGCAATTCCTCATAGTGAAGATAAAAACCCCAAAAAAGTGTTATATACGCATTTCATTTTTAATGCTTGATTGATTATTTCCAGGGAAACTTTTCCAATCCTTTGATTTGCATCGGTTCAACAGAGATTTTTGCACGATTGGGTGAGACGACAGTTGGCATATTCAAATCATTGAGACCGTCTTCTGTAAAATAACCACCATCTCGGAATATGAACTGATTTTTGTCGCGATTGACGGAGAAAAATATTGGAAAAAATGGCTTGACTTAAACATCCAATTCGGTAGAATAGAAAAAATATTGAATCTTTAAAATTTTGAAGTTAGGAGACTAAACTAAAATGATGTTGCGATTTCACTATGCTTGGGTTATTTTATTTGTCACGTTTTTATCTCTTTTAGCTGTTCAAGGCGTTCGTCTTTCTTTCGGGGCTTTTGTTGAACCTTGGGAAAGGGAATTTTCAATGGACAGAGGGACGGTATCGCTTATTTCGACATTAAGCTTTATTGTTTATGGAGTTTCCCAACCATTTATAGGAAGGTTAGTCGACAAATTTGGGCCTCGTATGATCCTTTCTGTCAGTACTTTTTTGGTAGCAGTTAGTATTCTATTAACAGCTTTTGTCCATCATCCTTGGCAATTGTTTATTCTATATGCCATATTTGTATCACTTGGGGTTGGCGGAGCGTCAAACGTGGCTGCAACAGTAGTTGTTACAAACTGGTTTAATGAAAGACGAGGATTTGCTTTAGGGATTGTCGAAGCAGGGTTTGGAGCCGGACAAATGCTGTTGGTACCAGGATCTCTATTATTAATTCAATGGTTGAATTGGAAAGCAACGGTCATCATCTTAGGATGTTTTTTAATGATTGTTGTGTTTCCAATTGTCCTGTTAATTTTACGAAACCATCCTAATGAAAAAGGTATGTTGCCAATTGGCGGAATGGATCAAGAAGAAAGCACAACTGAACAGCCAAGTAAATTCAATGATTTTTCAATTTGGGATGCTTTTCGAAAAAAACAATTTTGGTTCTTGATTTTACCATTTAGCGTTTGCGGTTTTACCACTACAGGTTTAATGGATACACATCTTATCCCTTATGCCCAGTTGTGTGGAGTTCCAACAAGTGCGACTAGTGCAGCAGTAACTATATTGGCTGCTTTTAATATTATAGGAATACTATTTTCTGGTGTGTTAGCAGATCGCTGGAGTAGTCGAAAAATGCTCATCTGTCTATATGTTATACGGGCATTATCGTTGTTTATTCTATTCTATAGCTATAACCCTCTGCTATTAATTATTTTCGCTATCGTTTTTGGATTGGTTGATTTTTCCACTGTTGCTCCTACACAATTGTTGGTAACGCAATACTTTAAACAACACTCTGTTGGTTTTATCATTGGTTGGCTATCTTTCAGCCACCAAATTGGATCAGCACTAGGAGCCTATGTGCCAGGTTTACTATACAGTTACCATGGGAATTATAATGTTGCTTTTTATTTTTCAATAATCATATTAGTCATTTCAGCAATCCTCACCTTCTTTCTTCCTGAATTTTCTAAAGAAAAGGTAACGATTTAGGAGAAGGCGCCTATGCGATTTTTTGGAGACCTCGAACCTGTTGTCACTCGGCAAAAAAGCTGAACAAATTCGTAAGACTGACCTATTCATTTATTTATTGAGCCAACCTCAATATTCGCAGATCCCCTGTTCACATTTTTATTTGCCTAACCAAACTTCCTGTTTCGGTTTTCCGACAAGGCCTTTTAAGGCTACAGATAACGTGCTAAAAAAATTTTTAAAAACCTTTTCACGGAACATGATTGCGAAATGGAGGATACGGAAAACGTTCAAAAAAAGCTGTCCAGAAAGTCAAAATCCATTGAAAACGAAACATTATAAACATTGATATATCAACGTTTCTAAAACTTTAAAGGGGCGGCTATAAGCCGGAAAATCGACTTATTAGACAGCCCCCTTACCCTTTCCATCATAATGTTTACCTCGATCCCTTCAGCCATTGGCCTATAGGCTTGGAAGTCCGTATGCGACCGTTGTCAAATACCAATTTCCCCCGTTGAAATGTCGCAAGGATTTTGCAAGGGAATGTATGATTGACATATAAACTATGCTTGTGTTTTTGAAGCAAACTGTTTTTCTCGACTGTGAAGGAATCTTTTAAACTTATAATCACAAAATCTGCGTCTTTTCCTTTTGCAATTTCCCCTTTTTTCCCGTCCAAGCCAAATCGTTTGGCGGGTCTAGCAGATGTCCAATGAATCAGCTTCGGAAAAGGAATGCGATAGCGAACCGCTAGTTCGATCATCGCCATCAATGTAAATTGTCCCCCGCTGATTCCTCCCCAAATTTTGAAAAAATTCGTTTCATCTTCTTTCAAGTTCCATGGCGACGGGGAATGGTCGGATGCGACAAAGTCAATCTGATCTTTTAAAAACAAATCAACCAATTTTTTCTGGTCGCCGGATTCACGCAATGGGGGAGCGCATTTTGCAACCGCTCCAAGCTTTTTCGTATGTTCATGGTCAAACAAAAGATAATGCGGGCACGTTTCCAATGTGACATCAAGTCCTCTTTTCTTCGCTTGCTGGATTTCTTCAACGGCTTCTGCACTGCTGATATGAACGAAATGCAAAGAACAGCCGGTCTGTTCCGCAAATGTAATGGCTTTTCTGACAGCTAGCCATTCCGCCGCAATCGGTCTTGATTGTAAATAATCGTCCGGTCCGAATTTTTCTTGCCGCTCTTTTTCTCTCTGCAAAAATTGCACCATTGCGCCGTCTTCTGCATGAAGAGCCAAAATTTTACGCAAGCCGGCGATCGTTTTCATTCCATTCAAGAGCGTATTATCATCAACCGCTGCGAACTCTTTATTGCCGCTCGGGGACATGAAAGCTTTAAATCCGACAACTCCTTTTTCCGCAAGAGACGCTAAATCATTTTCATTGCCCGGAACAAGCCCGCCCCACAATCCAAAGTCAACGAATGACTTTTCCTCGCCTATTTTTCCTTTTTGTTGAAGAGCTTCAAGATCAGTTGTAGAAGGAACACCGTTGAGCGGCATATCAAAAAACGTCGTACAGCCGCCTGCTGCAAGCATAGATGAACCTGTTGAAAAGCCTTCCCAATCCTCTCTGCCCGGTTCATTGAAATGAACATGGACATCAATCAATCCGGGAAAAACGTAATGGCCTTCCGCATCCCAAACGACATCGGCTTCCCCGTCAATGTCATCGCCAATTTCAACAACAATGCCGTCTTTAACAGCTAAATTTGTTTTTTTCACTTCGTCATGAAACACAACGCTGCCGTTTTTGACTATAAGATCGTAGATCATTTTTATCAAACTCCATTTAAAATAAAAATTTTTCCATCAGTGCTTTTTTCATGTTATTTGTTATTCATAAGTTCCGGTTCAACTTCTTCTAATAATGAAAAATCAATATAATCTTTCTTATTTGGGATATTTTTGATATTTCCTACACTCAATAAATATTCTCCTACTTCAGAACCATTGCTTTTGTTCATAAAGGAATCGTCGACTTGCATTGTATAAACATTTCTATTCATAATTTCCTTTAACTCGCTTTCTTCTAAATGAAGTTCAGGCGCTAAAATTTTAATTGCTTCTTCTCTATTCTTATTAATGTAATCTGTAGCTTTTATTAAAGCCCTAATGATTGCTTTTACCGTATTCGGATTTTCTTTTAGGAAATCATCCGTTACTTGCAGTGTTGTATGAACACTCATCCAATCAACAGATTTTTCTTTTCCATCAAAATTGTCAACCGTACCGCTAAATAGTAGTTTTCCTCCGCTATTGATAGCCTTCGTTATAAACGGTTCCCAAGCAGCCATTGCATCAATATCACCTTTTTCAAGAGCAGTTAAAGCATCGCTAGGAGCTAGGTTCACAAAATTTATCTTTTTTATGTCAACATTATAATCGTTGGCCATATTTTGAATGGCAATCATTACATCAGCACCACTAGGAATACCTATTGATTTTCCTTCCAAATCTTTTGGAGAATTAATTTCAGCATGCTTGCCCGCTACGACCGCTTGTGTTCCTGCAATTTGTGCAAGCGGAGCCACGATTTTCACCTTAACACCTGAGGAAGCTAAAATAATATCCATAAAATTTGTTTGTAAACTAACCGGAGCACTTCCACCAGCAATCATAGGTCCAATATCTGGTCCGCTTTCAATTAATTGGTTTGTTACGTTTAGCCCTTCTTCCTTAAAAAATCCTAACTTATCTGCAATGATTTGTTGTGAAGAAATTTGCGCATCCCTTACCCCTACTAATGTTATATCCTTCACTTCTAGTTCATCACTCGCTTTATTACTATTTTCACTAGTTGTTGTCGAACTGTTTGAGCCGCACGCAACGATTGCAAACATTGTCAAAAAAACTAGGCAAAAAAGAAAAATTTTTCTCATTTATAATTCCTCCCTTATTATTTTTCTACAGCATTTTCAAATCCGCCTGTTCTCCATTTCAATAGTTTTTTCTCAATCACTTTTAATAACAAGGAAAAAAGACTATATTCAATACCTATTAAAATAATAGCTACATACATATTTAAAATTTTCATATAGTTTCGAGCGTCCACAATAATATACCCTAAACCACTTTTTGCACCCATCATTTCTGAAACCACTAATGCTGAAAAAGCCAATCCTAAACTTATTTGACATCCAGTAAAAATATTTGGTAATGTTGACGGAATAATAATTTTCTTAAATATTTGTCTATCATTTGCGCCTAAGCTTAATGCAGAACGAATATAAGAAGAATGAACACTTTTAATTCCATCAATTGTATTCGTCATAACTGGAAAAAATGTTGTCCAAGCAATTAATATAATTTTTGGAATTTCGCCAATTCCGAACCAAATAATAAATAAAGGCAGCAACGCTAAAGCTGGAATAGGACCGATCATGTTAAAGACAGGCATAAACCAAAATTCAATCTTCTCTACCCTTCCTATCAATAATGCGGCAATCACCCCGAGAAGAACTCCGATTGCAAAGCCAATTACTATTCGGATCGTACTCGACACAATACTGTCTATAATTAATCCTGAATGAAATAGTTCTACACCATTTAGAAATATAAGTGAAGGCGGTGGAAAAAAAACGGGATTTACTATGGAAAAATTTATATTTAATCTTGTAATGACTTCCCATAAAACAAAAAAAGCAATTATTGGAATAGCATGTAAATATTTTTTATTTCTAACCTTGCCCACTTTTTTCGTATAGACAGAAACTGCTTCTTGTCTGGCCGCCATATTTTTCATAAGCTTCCTCCTAACTAGCTGACAAAATGCTCTTCTAAATTCTCCATCAAAATACTAAATTCAGGATCACGATAATTTCGAGGACGGGGTAAATGAATCTCTAATTCTGTAGCAATCATTCCATTTTTCATGACAATCACTCTATCTGCAAGATAGACAGCTTCAGCTAAATCATGGGTAATAAATATAATAGTAGGCTTTACTTCTTTCCATATACGAATTAGTTCAGTTCTCATATTTTCACGGGTAAACATATCTAACGCTCCAAAAGGCTCGTCCATTAACAAAATTTCAGGTTCTCCGGCTAAAGCTCTTGCAATGCCGACGCGTTGTTTCATACCTCCTGAAAGTTGTTCAGGATAATGGTTTGCATAGTCTGATAAACCAATTAATTCTATATAACGTAATGCTTTTTCCAATGCTTTCTTTTTTGGCATCCCTTGCACGATTGGTCCAAAAGCGATATTTTCTAAAACAGTGAACCAAGGGTATAGTGCATGATCTTGAAAAACGACTCCTCTTTCCTTGGAAGGTTTTGTTACAAAAGATCCGTTTACCTTAATCACTCCTTCATCTGGTTTAATAAATCCCGCAATCAAATTTAATAGAGTTGATTTTCCGCCGCCACTGCTTCCCAATACACAAATAAATTCATGCGGTTGAACAGTAAGGTTTATCCCTTTTAAAACAAGATGATCATTATAAAACTTTTTTACATTTTCAACTATCAATGTCATATTTCTCATCCCTTTATGTAACTTTTATTAACGCAAAATGAAACTATATTGGTATATTATACGTAATTCTTTGATTTATCCACTGTCAAAATAAATAAAAATTAAAAAAGATTTTGTGTAAAATATCAAAAATTAAAAAAATCGAACAACTGTTTTTGGTAACAATTGTTCGATCAACATGTTAAAAAGTATCATAAATATCTAAGATGATACTTTACTTTTTTGTTTCCCATACATATTCAGCGCTGCTTGTGCTCCTTCACCTCTGTTTATGCGAACACCGTGATAGATGAGAACTGCCTCCAATGCTGTCAGCAGCTTGAGAATATTTTCTTTGCGGCAGCTGTAGCCCATTGTACCGATCCTCCAGATTTTTCCGTGGAGCGGGCCAAACGAGCTGGCAATTTCAATCCCGAATTCATCCAGCAGCATGCGGCGCACGGATTCTCCTTCGACGCCCTCCGGAATGTTGACGCATGTGACGGTCGGCAGTTTAAAGCGTTTATCGCCGAACAATGTGAGTCCCATTGCTTCCAGCCCGGCCATTAATGTCCGTTCATGGAGGCGGTGGCGTGCAAATCGATTTTCCAATCCTTCCTCCATAATAAGCCTCAAGCCTTCACGCAATGCGTAAAGCATTGATGTAGCTTCCGTATGATGATTTAATCGCCGCGGGCTCCAATAATCTTGAAGCTGGCTTAAATCAAAATAGTTGCTAATAATTGTTTGACCTGAGGCCATTTGCTGATCCAATTCCGTCCGAATTCCTCTTTCTACCTTTTTACGCGACAAAACGATTTTTTCAATTCTGTCATTATATGTGATGGGAGCCATCCCAGATGGAACTGATAAGCATTTTTGCGTCCCGCCGATCACGCCGTCAAGCTGCCATTCGTCGACATTCACGTCCGTTCCTCCAATTGTCGCAACCGCATCGACTACAAGAATTACATCCATCTCCCGGCAAGCTTTCCCGATCTCCTCAAGCGGCTGCATGCACCCCGTTGAGGTTTCCCCATGGACGATCGCGACTATTTTCGGCTGAACCTTCTTTATTTCTCTAATTACATCCTCCGGGTCAAACACCGTTCCCCATTCACGCTCAATTGTAGTGACATCAGCCCCGTAGCGTTCGCATATTTCGGTTAATAAATAGCCGAACCGGCCGTATATCGGGATCAGCACTTTGTCGCCCTGTTCGATAATGCTCGCCAGCATCGCTTCAATGCCCGATCTGGAGGTTCCATCGATAGGGAACGCCCATTTGTTGTCCGTACGAAATAAATAACGAAGCATTTCCATTACTTCATTCATGATCGAAGTAAATGCAGGATCAAATTGGCCTAAAATCGGCGTACTCATCGCCTGCAAAACTCTCGGATCGACTTCAACAGGCCCCGGTGTCATGATCGTTCTATTAGGTGTCTGTAGAGGCAGAAATTTCATTTCGTCCACAATCCTTTCTTTTAATATGCCAATCTATATAAATAATGGATTAAAAACTTAACGCCGCTTTCTAAATGAGCCGCTGCGGTATATTCCTTCGGCGAGTGGCTGATTCCGTTATGACTCGGGACAAAAAAAAGCGCAGTCGGACAATAGGTTCCGAACATTTGCGAATCATGTCCCGCTCCGCTAACCAAGATTTCATGAGACAGATTTTGCTCTTCTGCAATTTCTTTTGACAGCCTCAGCAATTGTTGATCCATTTTGACCGGCTTGACGTTCAGCCATTCATTTAACAAAATATCGACATTGTATTGTGCGCTCACATTTTTAAAATGACGTGAAAATGTTGAACAAAATTGCTCCAGCAGTTCTTCCTCGTGATGACGGATATCGATCGTAAAAACGACTTCACCTGCAATCACATTCGGAACGTTAGGTTCAACCTTTATTTTGCCGACGGTCACTCTTAGTTGGTCGCACACCTGTTTGGCTTGTTTCATTAAATAGGTAATCAGTTCAGAGGTAATGGCCACCGCATCTTTTCGGCAGGGCATCGGGGTTGTTCCTGCGTGGTTGCTTTCACCAACAACCTTTACTTGATAGCGGCGCTGTCCAACAATGTCGCTGACAATGCCCAACGATTTTTTCTTTTTTTCTAACACAGAGCCCTGTTCGATGTGCAGCTCAATAAAGCATTGAATATCGTTTCGAAATGGCTGGCGAAATCTTTCCTGTCCAAAACCGCATTCATTCATTGCTTGCACAAACGAAATCCCTTTAGAATCAACAATTTTTTGTATATGCTTAAAAGAGCGCCTCCCCGTTACAGAGCCTGACCCCCAAAATGTAAGCGGAAACCGGCTGCCTTCCTCTTCACATAAGGATACGACCTCAATCGTTTTTTTTGGTGTTCCAAAACGCTTTAATAAATAATGAGTCGCCAACAAGCCGGCAATAATGCCGTATGCGCCGTCATATTTTCCTCCTTCAATAACCGTATCGATATGCGAACCAGTTAAGATTGTTTTGGAGGATGGAGATGATCCTTCTGCTCGGCCGAACAAGTTGCCGACATCATCAAAATAGGGAGCTAATCCGCATTCCTCCATTTTCTCCTTCAACGCTTCCTGCGCTGACAGCCATTGTTCGCTATATAACAGCCGGGTAACTCCGCCTTTTTCCGTTTTACCGAATGTTGCAAGCCATTCGATCAGCCTTTCAACTTCCTCTTCAAGCTGAATGGGGCCAAGTAAATGAACTGTCATGTCTCTTCCCTCTTTTCTATTCAAAATAAGCAAATATCCTTGTTATATTTTGTTCCATAAAATGTGAATTTACTTTATTTTATCGTTATTCTTTTTCATATACATTGGCAATTTTGATATAAATTTCACCATCTTTTGTGCATGTTCACTAAAATTTGAAGACAAAGGGGCTGAAAAAATGAAAATTTCCGAAATATTAAAAATTCCCGTTATGAAAAATGCCAAGCTCATCGCCGGCCATAACGGAAAAGATCGAGAAGTTTTCAGCGTCAATATGATGGATGCACCGGATATCATCGATTTTCTGAAACCGAATGAACTGCTTGTAACAACTGCCTTTCATTTAAAAGACAATCCGAATGATCTGCTCGCACTCATCAAAAATATGGCGGATCAGCAATGTGCAGGGTTGGCAATTAAAATGAAGCGATTTTTGGAAGAAATTCCGGAGGCTTGCCTGAAGTATGCAAATGAAAAAAATTTCCCAATTATTGAATTGCCGATTGAGGTTACGTTAGGAGAGGTTGTGAACCAGACATTAAGCTATATATTGGACAAACGGACAAACGAATTGCTCAATGCGATTGAAATCCATCAGCAATTTACAAACCATATTTTAAGAGGAAAAGGGCTCGTCTCATTACTGGAAAATTTGGCAAACTTGATCGGCTGTCCAATTTTACTGTTGGATCAGCACTTTCAAATGATTGCTTCTTCATCTTCCGTTACATCGAGTCTGCCGGAAATCGAGGAAATGTACACAGACGGATTTCGCTTTTTCTTACAGCCAAGCTCTTACACTTGTTTTTCCATTATTTCTAGTAAACGAACTGTTTCCGTTTTTCCCATTTACACTCATGAAAGCAACAGCGGATGTTTAATTGTTTTTGATGCCATTCCTTTTCACAGTCCTTCGCTTGTGTTGACGATTGAACAAGCGACAAATGTCATTTCATTTGAATTGATGAAAAAAAATGCTCTTAAACAACATAAACGAAAAGTTCAAAATGAATTTTTTATCAATTTTACAGATGGCGCCTTTCAATCAAAAGAAGAGATTGTCATTAAAGCAAAAGAATTTAAAATTCGCAATGATCAATCGTATTTTTGTGCAGCAGGAAAATTGGATGAAAGAAAAAAATCTTTAACGTTTACACAATTCCATAAAGAAAATGAACGGATTTTTGAATTTATGGAAAAAGAAGCTGATGCGTTCCCAAATCCTGTTCATTTTTTTGTGAAGGGGAACGTAGGCATTTTGCTCTTCCCGATTCAAAAATCATGGCTGGAGCTTCATTCTTCCATCATGCCGTTTTTAAAGGAATTGCAAGCGAAAATTAGAAGCAGGTTCCAACGGACTGTCTCATTCGGCATCGGCAGTCTTTGCCAACAATTTTTAGATGTAAAAAAAGGCTATAAAGAAGCGTTGGAAGTGCTGGAAGAAGAACAGTATTCCGGAAATCAAGAATTCATTCAAATTCATAAGAAAAAAGATATTTATACGCTATTGAAAATGATTCCAAAAGAAGAGCTGATTGATTTTTACGAACAGATTTTGACAAACCTTTCAGACCCGGCAGACACTGAAAAACAGGCTCTGCTGCAAACGCTGTTTTTATTTTTGGAAAATCATTGTCAAATTTCTGAAACAGCCAAAAAGCTTTTCGTTCATCGCAATACGGTGATCTATCGATTAGAAAAATGCGAGGAGCTCATCGGAAAAAGCTTAAAGGATCCAGAAGCCACTATTAGCCTCCGCTTGGCATTCCGCATAAAAAATTTGCTTCAATTATAAAAAAATTGAGGCAAGAGCTTTAGTAAATGAAAATGTAATTTGTCTATAAAGCTTTAGATACATTAACTAAATTTTGCAAAAACGATTATGTAATTCAACCAATGACTTCACTACATCGTTCTTTTATTATGAAAAACAAATAACATCTAGTGTTAGATTTTTTTACATAAGAGGAGGAGAGGTCACTTGACAAATCAAAATGGAGGAACTCATCTTTTTTCACTTGGTTTGCAGCATGTACTGGCGATGTATGCAGGCGCCATTGTTGTTCCTCTTGTTGTCGGAGGAGCGTTAAACCTTTCGACGCAGGAGCTGTCATATCTAGTTGCGATTGATTTATTGACATGCGGAATCGCCACCCTGCTGCAGGCGTTCAAAACAAAATATTTCGGCATTGGTTTACCTGTCATATTAGGTGCTTCATTTGTTGCTGTTACACCGATGATCGGGATCGGAAAAGAGTACGGCATCAATGCAATCTATGGATCGATCATTGCCGCAGGAATATTCATTATTCTTTTTGCTCCGCTCTTTGGCAAAATAACAAGATTATTGTTCCCGCCGGTCGTGACAGGTACAGTTGTCACCCTTATAGGACTGTCCTTAATACCGGTCGGGATTAAAAACATGGCGGGCGGTGCAGGAAGTCCGAAATTTGGTGATCCGGAAAATTTGCTCCTTTCATTTGGGGTTTTTCTTTTGATTTTGTTTATGAATCGATTTTTCACAGGCTTTTTTCGGGCAATCTCTGTGCTTATCGGGATTATCGCGGGTACGGTCGCCGCGGCTTTTATGGGAGAGGTTGATGTGAAAGAAGTAATGCAAGCTTCATGGATTCATTCTCCGAAATTTTTGTATTTCGGTCCACCTACTTTTGAGCTTGTGCCGATCTTAACAATGACATTAGTGGGCATTGTCATCATGATTGAATCGACTGGCGCCTTTTTAGCCCTAAGCAAAATTTGCGGAAAAGATCTTAGCGACCAAGATCTTGCGCGCGGATATCGTGCCGAAGGATTGGCTTTCATCATCGGCGGTTGTTTGAACGCTTTCCCGTACAACACGTTTGCTCAGAACGTTGGACTTGTGCAGCTGACAAATATAAAAACGAGAAGCGTTGCGATCGTTGCTGGCTTTATACTTGTCACCCTTGGATTTATTCCGAAAATTGCTGCTTTTGCCACGATGATCCCAACATCTGTATTAGGGGGAGCAATGGTGATCATGTTTGGCATGGTCGTTGCTTCAGGCATTAAAATGTTAAGCACTGTTGATTTTCAACAGCAAAGCAATTTGTTAGTAATTGCCTGCTCCATTTCCCTCGGATTGGGTTCCACAGTTGTTCCTGATTTGTTTGCACAGCTGCCGCCTATGCTGCGAATTCTTTTTAGTGATGGGATTATAACAGGCAGTCTTACAGCCATCTTTTTAAACTTATTTTTTCACCATTTCTCACTGAAAAAATCTTCTGCTGTCGAACAGTTAAAACCGACAACGATCAAATTTTAAAAACGAAAGGAGAAAGCCGAATGGACATAGAACAAGTTAACCAACTCAGTGCGGCTGAATTTATTGAGAAGCTAGGCGGGATATTTGAAGATTCAACATGGGTGGCAGAAAAAGCAGAAAAATTCCGCCCGTTTTCTTCCGTGCAATCGCTTTTTTCCAAAATGGCTGAGATCGTGGATCAAGCTGACGAACACGAAAAATTGGCGCTTATTCGCAATCACCCTGCTTTAGGCGCAAGAACAAAAATGACCCGATTTTCGCAAACAGAACAACAAAAAGCGGGGCTGCAAAAACTGACAGATGAAGAATTCGATCGATTGTTAAAATTAAACGAAACGTATATGGAAAAATTTCAATTCCCGTTTATTTTGGCTGTGCGCGGCAAAACAAAGCAGGAAATATTTGCATCGATTGAACAGCGAATCAAAAACAATGCGGAAGCAGAGATAGAGCAAGCAATAGCAGAAATTAAAAAAATTGCCTATTTTCGACTGAAGGATATAGTGAAAGAAGAGAGAAACCTATGCTGACACGTACATTCCATTTTGATAGAACAAATTGACTTTCGTTATTTTTGATCTTTTGCACAGTACGAAGCCATATTCTTTTTAAGCGCCATAAATGGCGGTACAACTGAATCTGCTGAGAAATAATAACCAAAGAAATTACACGCTTGTTAAATAGTGAAAGAAAGCCGTGATTCAAATGCCATGCCCCGTCAGACAAGCGCTTCCAAAGTAACAAAACGGGCTTCCAAAATGAAAAACGAGGCAAATAAAAAGGTCAATAAGGAGATGGAATATGAAAGGATTAACAACACATATTTTAGATTTAACTCACGGTACGCCTGCACAAAACGTCAAAATCGAGCTGTTTTCTGTTACAGATCAAAACGAAACGGAAAAACAGCTGCTCAAAACCGCATTCACAAACGAAAACGGTCGGGTTGACGAACCGCTCATCACTGAGCAGCAATTAACACCGGGAACTTATGAACTTCTGTTTTACATTGGAGATTATTTTAAAAACAAAGGTTTATCCTTGAAGGAGCCGCTGTTTCTTAATCACGTCGTCGTCCGCTTCGGCATTTCTGATGCAAATGCCCATTATCATGTTCCATTGCTTATTTCACCGTGGGGGTATCAAGTGTATCGGGGAAGTTAATCGGATACAAATACTTTCTTCAACAACGTCATGAAAAAACGGGGCCTTCCAAAAGTCAGCGTTACTGACTTTTGGGAGACCCCCTTTATTTAAAAAAGCAAAAAAAATCGTCCCTTCTAGTAAAAGAAAGTTGCCTCACAACATTTCAGAAAGGACGATTTTATGAGCAACAATTGGAAGCTGGAGCGAAACAAAAGAAAAACAATCAATACAGATAAAGATGAGAACCAAACCTAGAGGAAGCCGCTATGAAATTAGAAGAAAAAGTGGAAAAGTTATCAGAAGAAATCGAAAAGGAAACAGATACAAACATACATAAGGACAAACAACAAAAGCGCAGTCAATGAAAGAAATCTGTGAAGCAAATTCGAGAAGATTTTATCCTACGGCAGGTTAAATACAAGGAACAAAAAGAAATCTTTGGCAACCGTAACAGCTATTCTAAAACGGATAAAGACGCAACCTTCATGCGCATGAAAGAAGACCATATGAAAAATGTGAAAAAACGGAACTCATCAATATATATTTCAAATTTACTATTTACGTTCATCTCCTCTATAAAATACATCAGGCTATCAGCAAACAGGCTTACGCCCATAATAATGCGGTTCGCTACTTTTATTTTACATTCAACAAACACTTTGGATATGAGGATAAATTTTTTAATATTGTAAAAATGGAAAAAAGACTAGTAAATGTGTTAATATTTTAAAAAATCAGAAATAAGGAGGATTTTAAAATGCTTAAGAAAATAGGTTTATTGTAATTGCATTTTTATTTTCCCTAAATTTTACTAGAGTAGAATTTGCTGCAGAAAACGATGCAAATGTTAATGAAGAAAGTCTTACACAAGAAGAATTAAACTATCTGTAAATGAAGTTGGCAACACTCAAGAAAAAGCTGATGCTCCATTGAAGTTGCTAGACAATTAATTGAAGAGGGAGCTAAAGTTATAGATTCTAGATCAGAAATTATTACTATATATGAACCAAAAGATGTTAAACCAGGACAAATTAGTACTATGGGAACTATTGCTTCTTCAACTTTAAAATTAGGTGGAACAGTATATAAAGTAACTAGTGATCGTTCAAAAGAAGATAATTTTATATATATGGTAACTTTCAATGGTTAAAAACACCTTCTTTTCATTTAGTTGATAAAATGACTATTGGTTTCCCTTCAAATTCAGGATTATATCTACCAACTAGCGGAGGAACAGTAAAACAGCACCAACATAGATATTCTCAAGATCCTCAAGGAAATGGACGTTCGATTGATTATTCAATTAAGTATTCTCCGAGTAATTGGGAGCCAAGTGCTGGTGTGGCTGGCTCATATGATTTAAAACCTTCTACTAGTCATACAAAACACAAAGGGTACATTGGTCAATATGTATATGTTCCTAAATCAAAAAATGCTAAAAATGGAATATGGTCATCAAAGAATTGCTGGAACACCTAGTATATCAGTTTATCCAGCAGGTTTATCAATCACGTCAACTCCAAAAACAGATACAAAATCATACGCATTAACTTTATCTTATTAATCTAGTTGGAGTGGTAAGTCTATGATACAAACGATTGCCAACTTTATTCTTATTCTAGTTGTATCGGTCATTTTATTTTATATACTTAATTATGATACTTCTTTAGATAGTGAATTAATACTATCTCTTTTAATTATCATTTCTCTACAAACATCATTGATATTAGCTATTTTATTAAAAAGAAAATAACTTTCTTAAAGGGATTGTCCAAAAGTTGAACTGTCCCCTGTCAAGCAGACAGTGGAAATCATAAATTGCTTTAAACGGCTTGAGCTCTAAATTCTAATGGGCTTAAGCCGTTTAATTTTTCTTGATCGCGTTTGTTATTATAAAACTCTTAATCGCTTGTTGTAACGCTTTAAACGTTTCATATCGTTTCAGATCATACCTTTCACACGTTCAGGTTGCCCAAAAAGATTCCATTGGGGCGTTTTCCATGCAGCGTCCCACTCTTGACATACTATGTGTTCGCTTTGCTTCGATTATTCGCTTCTCAAGCCCATGAGATGTACTATAAATCAAAAGTTGTTTATGTTCTTTTAAACTTGTGATAGATTAAGTCCTGAATGTTGTGTAAAAAAAGCAGCGGTGATGTGATTTGCCAGGAATCTAGGGCAGGGTTGGACTTGACCCTTGCGATAGCGTGATCAACTGTTTGAAACACATGTTGATGATTGTTCGAATGCCCTAATACATAACTATACAGATCTAGAATTGCACTCAAATACGCTTTTTTACCGTTTCCTATCTTGAATTCCGTGACATCCGTCAGCCATTTTTCATTTGGCTTACTTGCTAAAAAATTTGCGATTTAATACATTCTCAGCCACATGCACCGCTGATGATGAAACGTAACGGTTCTTTTTACAACGAATTACAGATTGAATACCGGTTGTTTTCATCAGGCATATATTTGTTTATGGGTCACTTATTTTCGATGTATGACGAATTTCATTCGGCGATAGCCATAAATTTTTAACGCTGCAGACAAGGAAACAAGCCGAAAAACGCTAAAATCTATAATTTCTTTCAACTGATCATGTTAAAAAAATCGCCGAACTGCTCCGCCTTCTTAACATTTGCTGTCTAAGCGAGATGTTTCTTTTTCAGCAAGCTTTTGAACTGCTCTAATAATACCGGAGTAGCCTGTGCATCGGCAAAGATTTCCTGATAAACCGTCAACTATTTGCTGACTAGTTGGATTCGGATATTGATCCAAAATCGCTTTGACAGCCATAATCATTCCTGGGGTGCAATATCCGCATTGGAAACCTCCCTCTTCCAAAAACGCCTGCTGAATCGGATGAAGCCCTTTTTCCGCAAGTCCTTCAATTGTAACAATTTCTTTTTCATTTGCTTGATAAGCTCTAACTAAACAGGCATTCACTAGCCTGCCGTTCATGATGACAGAGCAGGCGCCGCAGCGGCCAATTCCGCAGGAAATCTTTGTGCCAGTCAGATGCAGCTGCTCTCTTAAAATGTCAACTAGCCGAGCGGCCGGATGAATCTCAAGCTCTTTCTTTTTGCCATTCACAAAAATCGACATGCGCATTCGTTCTTCAGACGGTAATTTTATGCTTGAGCTCATTTGCTTGTCAGCCATTTGCTCATCTCCGTTTCCATCATCTTATTGACGATTTCTTCCCTTGATACCGGCAGCTTATTCACCCAGATGCCAGTCGCATCATAAATGGCCATTGCGATGGCAGGGGCAACAGCAACCGTGCCAATTTCCCCGACGCCTCTTGGCCCATATTCATCCTCTTCGCACAACTCCTCGATTGCGGTGATGTCAATCGAAAGGGGGACATCTTTTATCGTCGGAATTAAATACGAATCAAAGTTTTCCGTTACATATGTTCCTTTTTCTATCAGCGCTTCTTCCGTTAATGTATAGCCTAACGCCATCACGGATCCGCCTTCAATTTGTCCCAAATATCCTTGCGGAAAAATAACAGGACCAGCGGCAACGGCTTGCTCTAAATGTTTTACACGAACAAATCCAGTTGCCAGATCTACTTCCACCTTAACGGCACAAGCTGCAAACGAATATAAAAAATGTCCGCCTGGTATGGAGCAAGGGGTTGCCGGAAAGTCAAATCGAGTTTCAATGATCAGCGGCTTGTCTATCGTTTGTTTTGCCAGTTCTTTGTATGAAATCAGCAGCTCATCTTGGTGCCAAACACCTTTTTCGCCTATTTTTAATTGACTGACTGGCACATCCGTACATTGCGAGGCTCTTTCCAACAGGCTGTTTTGAAACGGAGCTTTCATCCGTTGAATGGCTTGCCAAACCATGCTCGTACCCCTTGAAGCAGTTGATGAGCCTGAACGCGGGACTTTGTACGTATCGCCGATGACAATGTGTAAATCCTCTCGGGAGCAGCCTATTGCTCGAATGGCAATTTGTTCAATCACTGCGAGCAAGCCTTGGCCAAATTCTTCAAACCCAAAAGCAATTTCGATTTTTCCTTCCTCGTTCAATGAAATTCTCCCGCCAGCCGGATCTAAACGTCCATAGCCCAGCCCTCCGCCGTGCATGGTGATTGCCACCCCGACGCCTGTCTTAATCAAGCCGTTATGATCTTGTTTTCGGCAGCTGTTTAATAGTTTCGATTGGCTGATCTGTTTTAAAACTTGTTGAGCGCCGTCAGTTGGGGCGATTTTTTGCCCGACAGGACCGGGATCATGTGCCTGGCGCAGATTTTTTTGTCTGAGTTCAAGCGGACTCATTCCAAGCTTGACCGCCAAGCGATCGATTTGCCCTTCCAATGCGAAGGTTACTTGGTTTCCTCCAAAGCCTCTAAATTCACCGGCAACGCCGTTATTCGTAAAAACCGAATAGCCTTCAACTTGAATATTCGGGATCATGTATGGGCCTGTCGCATGTTCAACCGCAAAATCCAATACTGCGGGGCCTAACGTTGCATATGCGCCGGTATCCGCTATAATTCGCACTTGATGGGCGATGATTTTGCCGTTTTTTTTCGCACCTGTTTTCATTTTAATTTTCATCGGATGCCTTTTGATTCCTGACCGCACCGATTCCCTTCTCGTTTGATGAATTTTTACAGGAAATCCCGTTTTCAGCGCCAATAAGGCTCCGTACGGCTGGATGTTTAATTCGTCTTTTCCGCCAAAAGAGCCGCCAAGCGGGCTTGAGACGACGCGGATGTCTTCTTCCGGCATATTTAAAATGCGGGCTAATTGATAGCGGTCTTTATATCCATGCTGAGTGCCGGCATACACCGTCAAAGTGCCGTCTTTTTCCGGAACAAACACCCCGCCCTCTGTTTCCATGTACGCATGCATTTGCCTTGGAAGTTGATACGTTTCCTCTACAATACAGTCGCATGATTGAAATGCTTCTTCCACATTGCCGCTTTGATAAGATGCTTGGTGTAGGATATTCCCGTTCGGATGGAGCTGCGGAGAAGAAGGGAGCATAGCCTGTTCCGGATCATCAACAACCGGCAGCGGCTCATATTCCACTTCGATCAGCTGAAGCGCCGCTTCGGCGATTTCCTCTGTTTCCGCAGCAACAGCCGCGACAGCATCGCCGACAAAACGAACTTTATCTTTGCATAAAACAGGCTGATCAGGAAAGATTAAGCCAAACCCGTTTAAACCTAAAACATCCTTGCTTGTAATGACAGCCCGAACTCCCGGCAATTCCTCCGCTTTTTCCGTTGAGATCGAAACGATATTGGCATGCGGATATTCGCTTCGCAAAATTTTTGCAAACAGCATATTCGGAAACGAAAGATCTGTTAAAAACTTTAAATGTCCAGTTACTTTTTCTACTCCGTCCGGTCTGATGCACACTTGTTTCAATCTCAATCCCTTCCCTTCTTCATAATCCAAATTGAAAAAGCTCGTATCTGAATATATTAATCTTTCTCCTCTAATTTTTTTAGCTCTGCTATGACTATATTGGCGGCGACCCGCCTGCGGTAATCCGCTGAAAAAAAAGCATCGCCGACAGGTTGAAATTCAGAAAAGACCGCCTGATGTACCTTTTTTAGTAAAGCGGACTCAACCTTGCGTCCGGCCAGCAATTGCTCCGTTATTCTTAATCGCCTTGGACGATTCTCGCCTCCGCCTGCTGCCAACCGCGCAAAGTCAATTGTTCCGTTGTCATTTTGGCCGATTATCCCTGCAATGGTGACGACAGAGCCTGAAAACGCCTCTCTCCTCCCAATTTTTTGATAAAAATGGACATATGATGGCGGAGCTGAAATTTCCGGCACCACTATTTCCGTTATAAGATCATCCTTGAATTCTTCATTCAACCAATGATCTAAATCGATTTTTTTTATGTCGTCCCCATCAAAACATCCGATTTTCGCTTCCATCACTAACAGGGCGGGGATGGCATCACCAATTGTTGAGGCGACGTTTCCGCCGATCGTTCCAAGATTGCGCACGGCTGGTGCAGCAATGGTCTTGACAGCTTTGGTCAATAAAGGCCATTTCGCTTTTATAATGGGATGGCGGAGGCAGTCAGCCAATCGGATAAGCGCCCCCAAGTGAAGAAAGTTTTGGCCGCCATCTTCTTTTTCATATATCGCTTCTAAAATTTTTATGTTCTCAAGGCTGATTAAATGAGATGGCTGCGGTGCTCCTTTTTCCCATTTTGTTTGCCATAATGTTCCGCCGGCTATAAAGTGTGATTCTAATTGCAATAGCTGCCGCAATCGCCATGCTTCTCTTAAATCTGTTGGCATCCATATTTTTGAGGACAATGTTTTCAACTTCATCCCCCTTCCTTTGATAGTAAAATAACGTGCTTTTGCAACCATATTGCGATTAGAAACGGAAATGCCTTGTGGACGTCCGCATTTGACCGATTATGCACCATTATCGCCTGTCCGCTTCCTTAAATAGGGATAACAAAATCGGCGTACTCGGCAAGCGATCCAGCTTGGCAGCATCCTCATCAAACAACTTATTGCTGCGTATCAAGTTTCGTATTGAAAAATGAGATCGTTGATGATTTCCAGTTGAATAAACGGCTGTTTTGTGCAATTGCACCGCTTGCTCTGCTATCGACTTTTCCAAGCCGCCTTTAAAAGAACTCTAAAAAGGGGCTTGACAAGTTTAGATACCGCGTCGGTACATAACCATCGGTTCGTCTATTGGTCAAGTGACTTTGGCATTCCGATTAGCGCCTGGTTTTTTGTGAAATGTGATTGCGGCTTCATTATGCACGCACCTTCTGAGGAGATCGAAGCTTTGTCAATTGAATTAATTCTGCTAAAATGCTGATCGCGATTTCTTCAGGGCCTTCTGCCCCAATAGACAAGCCGACAGGTGAATGAACGTTTCGGGGAATTTCCTGATCTCCCAGCAAGCGTTTTGTCCGTTCTTTTGAACCGATGACCCCGATATATCGCAGGTTTTGCTGCAACAACAGCTTTAAAAGCTCTTGATCCTGTTGAAATTGGTGTGTCAGCAGCACAACAAAATCGCGGGGGGAAAAATATATTTTCGTTGCCGCTTCCCGCGGGAAAGCGATGATAAGCTGATCGGCATCAGGAAAACGGCATCTATTGCACAACGCTTCTCTCCAATCACTAACGATAACCGAAAAACCGGTCCGCGAAGCGAAATGCGACAGTGGTACAGCATCCGAACCGGCACCGAAAATAATCAATCTCGGTTTAGGCTCAAATCGCTGAACATATACATATGAGGACAGTTCATTGACCCAAACTAATCCGCTTTTCTCTTGCGCAGCTATGGCATCGATTTGTTTCGGTACCGCACCAGCCCATTCCCCGAACGTTTCCGTGTCTTCTGTAAAAAATAAATAATTGCTTACGGAAAAATTTTTGCCGAGTTGTTTTAGGATGAAAACGTCCTTGCCGTTTTGAAGCAAATCATGCAGCCGGGATAAATGCTTTCGCAAACGGTCATCGATGCACTCCAACAGGATGCGTATGACGCCGTTGCAGCCGGCGCCTTTTCCCCACGACAAGTCATCTTCGCTTTTCAAGTCATATACGATACATTGCGACTCGCCCTCAAGCAAAAGCTTCGCCCTTTCTTGCAGGTCATTTTCAAGGCAACCGCCGCTTATTACGCCGATTGTTTCCCCATCCTCCTGAATCAGCATTGCTGCTCCTTCTTTTCGGTAAGCGGAGCCTTCCACATCAATAATAGTGGCAAGCACAGCTTTTTTTGGCTCAGTTGTTGCAATCTTTAAAATTTCATGGATATAGTCCATAACAATTCCCCTCTTATGAAAGAAAAGTAATGAGAATGATTGTTTTGTTCAAACGCAATCATCAACTGTTTCTTTCTCTTTGCATACACAATGCGTTGGCAATATACGCCACGTTTCTCCCCAGGCGACCGGCCATTTTTAATTCTTCATCAGACGGCTTTCGCGAACCATCAGGGCCGGCTAAAACTGTTGGTCCATACGGAGTTCCGCCAATGGGGGCGTCCGTTAAATATTCCGGATTTTGAGTATAAGGTAATCCGATAATGATCATTCCGAAATGGAGAAGCGGTACGATGGATGTTAAGATGGCCGCTTCATGCCCGGAATGAATGGAACCAGCGCTTGTAAAGATGCCCGCGGGCTTTCCCTCCAGTACGCCTTCCACACAAAGGTCGCCGATAGTTTCTAAAAAATATTTAACTTGGGACGGCATCGATCCAAAATACGTCGGAAATCCCCATATCACTCCATCTGCCCAGTGGAAATCTTCTATTTCCGCTGTTTTAAATATTTTCTGCTTTTCGCTTTCACGCTCATAATTTTCTTTTCTTTTTCCAATTTGAAATGTTGCGGAAATTCCTTTTTTATCAATCATCAACGGATTTTCTCTAATAGCCGGAATTAAACGATCAGTAAATTCGGGAATTTTTACACATCGTACATCTGTTTTCTCAATCGCCTTTGCTCCTTCGCAAACTGATTGCGCCATTTGTCTTATATGTCCGAAAGCACTATAAAAAACAACTAAAATATTTGCCATAAAGCTTTCTGCTCCTAACCTTTTAAAATTACAAATAAAAACCGATTTGAATATTTCTATATCAGTATTGGGACAGAATCAAAGCCTTTTAAATTACATATAAAAAACGGTTTCCATCGGATTGGTGTGAAGCAAAACTCTGCCCTTCTTTATCACATAGCGGCAATGGGGCTGAAGGCGAATCAAATCTATAGCATGATCAACCGGGAACGTAATGATATTTGCTTCATTTCCTACCTTTATTCCGTAATCGTTAATTTGCAGAGCTTTGGCTCCGTTTATCGATATCATGTTAATCAATTCCTCCAATTCCTTCATTCCCGTTAAATGACCTGCATGAGCAGCCATATGTGCAGCCTGCAATATATTCCCGTTACCTAACGGATAAAACGGGGTCATGATATCGTCATGGGCGATGCAAACATTGATATTTTTTTGCAGCATCTCTTTTATTCTCGTAATCCCTCGCCCTTTAGGATAGGAATCATATCTTCCTTGCATTGCCGTGTTGATCAGAGGACAAGCTACAATATGAATTTTGGAACTCGCAATCAAATCTAATAATTTGGCAGCATAATTATCCGGATAATAGGCCATTGCACACGCATGACTTGCAGTCACTTTGTCTTCCAGTCCTGATGAAATCGCCAATGATGCAACTGTTTCAATAAACCTCGATTGCGGATCATCGATTTCGTCACAAAAGAAATGAAGAAATAGGCCGTATTTTTCAGCCAAAGAAAAGCAGAATTGAATGGATTCGATCCCTTCCTCCCTCGTTCTTTCCAAGTGAGGAACAGCACTGACCCCGTCAGCGCCCAGCTTGATTGCTTCAAGCATCCGTTCCTGATTTTCCGGACAAGAGAGTAAACCATTTTGAGGAAAAGCAATGATTTGCAAATGGATGATGTCCTGCAAGTCTGATTTCAGCTTCAGCAATGTTTTTAAAGCAACGAGGCATTCATCGGAAATATCCGCGATCGCTCTTACATATAAAACACCGAATTTCATCAATTGATTCAGCGCCTTCCTGGCTCGCTCGTAGACATCTTCCATCGTCAAAGTTTGCTTCCGTTCGTTCCATAATAAAATTCCTTCTAATATCGAGCCGCTTTGATTCCAGCTCGGCTCTCCGGCAGTAAATGCCGTATCAAGATGAATATGTGTTTCGACAAATGGCGGCATGGCTAAATCTCCACAGCCGTCTATCACTGCTTTTCCTTGCAGGGGATAAGGGGAAATTTCAGCAATGATCCCGTTTTGAATCCCGATAAAATGCTGCCTTTCTTGATTGGGCAGTCTGATATTTTCTAATACAAGGTCATACATATTGTAAATTCCTTTCAAATTTTGCATATTGGCTTTCCGTCTCGTGCTGATACATCAACAACTGGCGATCGTTCCAATGTTCAGCTTTTTTAGATTGATAGAGCAGTTTTCCGTTTCGAAACACATATCTTTCAACAGGCAGATTCGTAAAGATGTCTTCTACTGATCTAGCTTTTAATAGAACGAAGCTTGCCTTCGCTCCGCATCTTACACCGTAATTTTTTAAATTTAATAATTTGGCCGGATATTCGGTAATCATCCGAATAATTTGTTTTAGGCCTTCACCGCTTCCTAAATGGGCAACATATGCAGTTAGCAAACCGATTTGCAGTAAATCCGCTTTCCCGAATGGATGAAATGGATCATGGACATTATCGGAAGCAGTTGCAAGCGTCGCCCCGCTTTGCAAAATTTCATGAATTCTTGTGACGCCGCGGCGGACAATCCCTTGATCAAATCGACCTTGCAAGTACATATTGGCACCCGGCAGCGTCACCGCTCCAATTTGTGCCGCCGCCATCCGTTCAATTAAAGAAAGAGCTTTTTCTTGTTCCATTGGCGCCAACGAACAAAGGTGGCCGGCTACAACGCGATTGTGATATTGCCGCTCCATTGTTTTTTGGATAATATAATCCAGTGTGCATACGTTCGGATCATCACTTTCATCTACATGCAAATCAATCGGTTTGTCGTACTTTTCCGCCAACGAAAACAAACCGTCAATTTGCTTCTCAGGGTTTTCAGCTAAATGAGGAGCTCCGCCAATTCCATCAGCCCCCATTTTGATCGCTTGTTCAATCCATTCCAGCTCTCGTTTCGAATCGTCGTCAGGCAGTAAAAACATTGGAATGACTTGAATCGTAATGTATTGTTTTAATTTTTCTTTTACGTTTAAAACAGCTGTCAACGCCCGGAACACGACGTCTTCCCCTAAAGGCAATTCAAAATTGACATGTGTGCGAATGGCTGTTGTACCATGGCTTAGTGCATTCAGTGCAGTTTTCATCGCCCGATACTCAATTTCTTCCACCGTGAAATGGGGAGATTGCTTCCGGTAATTTATTACTGCTTCTTGAAGCGTCCCGCTTGCGTTCGGAACTTTACTGAGAGAATAGGCTTTATCTAAATGCATATGAGCATCAACAAAGCCGGGCAGCAACACATATCCTTGACAATCAATGAATGAATCGGAGGATGAGTTAAGGGCCTCTAAAGTTTTAAAGTCTTCGCGCTGAAGATAAGAAGGCTGCTTTGTGATTTTTTCATATCGATCATCGTTAATGATGATTTCAAAGAGAGAACCAGGATCTTCAAGCGGCAGACAAACATTCAGCAAATGCAGTTGACTCATAGCTTTCTCCCCTTTTTGTCCAACTTGCTCCGAGGCGCATTTTTAATTTTTCGCCAAAAATTCGTTCGTGTAGGCATTGGCAATATCTTCTTTCTTTTTAATTAAACCTAGTTCATAGAGTTGATTTTGCAAGGTGTTCCACCGTTCTTGAGACATATAGCCGAAGCCGTGGTCTTTCGCATCGTGCCCGAAAATTAAGTTCAGCTGCTGTTCGGCCCCATATTCGAGCGCCTCCATTGATAAATCAGGATTATATTCATGTATAAAAGGATTTACTTCATCCGAATGATCTTTATAATACTCCCACCCTTTCGTTGTCGCTTCCATAAACCGTTTGACGAGATCAGGTTTTTCTTTCAGCATTTTTTCGGTTGTAAATATTACATTGCCATAAGGCTGGTAGCCGGAATCGTGTATGAGCAAATATTTCGTTTCGATTCCTTGCTGCTTTAAGGCGAAAGGCTCTGCCGTAATGTAGCATTGGGTAACTGACTCTTTATTCTCTATAAATGGGGTCAACTGTCCGCTATATGCCATTTCTTTCGCATTGTCGAGCTGATAGGCCTTTTTTATATATGCCCAGTACCCTGTTCCAGGTGCCGTGTACACCGTTCGCCCATTCAAATCGGAAAAATCTTTAATAGTTTGATCAGCATGGTACAACAACGCCTGCGGGTTCACTTGAAAAATGGCTCCGATCGCCACAATGGGTATTCCTTTATCGCGAGCTAATAAAATATCGTCAGCTTGAGTGATTCCAAAATCAGCTTCCCCAGATGCCACTATTTGAATGGGGGAAACTTGCGGCCCGCCTGGCTCTATTGCCATATCAATGCCTGCTTCTTTATAAAAGCCTTTCATCAAAGCTGCATAGTTGCCTCCATGTTCCGGTTCGGCAAACCAGTTCGTGACTTGCTTCACTTTTTCCAATTTTTCTGAGTCCTCTTTGACTCCTTCGTTATTAGTTGAAGCTGATTGGCTGCCGCATCCAGCTAAAAGAACGAGTAGAAATAAAATGAAGATTTTTGTATATCCCTTCCCTTTTGCCTGCATACGAATCCTCCTACTATTTTTGATATTTTTCTAGTTACATTTCTGCTTCATGCCAAGAACCTAGTGCCGATAATAAGAACTTTTTTCGGTATATTTCAGCCGTTTCAATTCATTTTCCCATCGTTACACTTGTGCATAAGAGGTGACGTCCGCTATTTTTCCTGGATTCAGCAAATGAAACGGATCATTTTTTTGCTTGATTTTTATGATTTCATCCATTCGTAAACTCCAACCGCCGAATCCCAACAAATAAGTATGCGGATCATGCACTTTAGCTCCTATATTCAGGAAAAATTGTATGATTTCATACAGCCGTTTCTCGCTTGTAAAACGAACGACCGGCAAGGCCGTTGGAATAATTGCTCCGTTTCTTTTTATAAATTCAAAATGAAGAAGGACTTCTTCACCAAATTCCTTTTTTAACAAATGGACTTGATGATAAAGGTGTTGAATATCAAACTCAACTTGCAAGTAAGTAATATTGTCTTCATTTTTGCAGGCCCACAGCGTGGAGTGGTTCCAAGTAAAATCCGAAAGGCGGACCCCTTTTCGATACTGATTGGCAGGAATGGTATGTGCCAATATTCCTTTATGTTCGGAAACGAGTTCGACAAATTCACTTTTTGCTTTTTCATCGACCTCAATCATCGTTAACGTTTTTTCAGGCAAAATATATTGTTTTAAAGGAGCGAAATGCTTTGTCAAAGCTTCTTCACATACTGATAAGAGCCTTTTTTTCATAGTTTCTATTCCCGAAAATTGATGGGCGAAATTTATCGCTTCATCTAAATGGTCATGAAAAACCATTGCTTGCATCCAATCTGTTTTCTCCTCGATCGGCAATTGCAGCTCTGTCATGACACCTAAAGTTCCGTAATTGTGAATATATTGCTCGAGTTTATCGCCTGAAACAACAATTTTTCTCGGCTTTTCCTCAATTGTGTAAACGAAAGCGCTGTGCACATTGCCGTCCCACAAATTGCCCCATGTAATGGAGCCGATTCCTCCCGATCCTCCCGCCACAAAACCGCCAATCGTTGCTTGAATATATGTGCTCGGCATAATTCGCAGCTCTTTTCCGCTTCGCTCTAATATCCGTTCAAGCTTGCCGATTCTTATTCCCGCTTGTACCGTTACAGCGTTTTCGCCGATTTCAAGTACTTGATGAAACCTCGTCATGTCGATCACAATACCGCCTTGAAGAGGTACGGCCTGACCATAATTTCCTGTTCCAGCACCTCTGACCGTAATCGGAATTTTTCTTTTTACGGCGAATGATATTAACGAAACTAATTCCTCTTCTGACTCCGGAAAGGCGATGCAATCGGCCAGTTTATCCTTTAGCTTTTGTGCGAGAATGGGTGAATACCAATAATAATCTTTAGAAAATTTTCCTCTTGAAGCTGCATCGAACAGAACTTTTTCCTTCCCTAAAAGCTGCTGTATTTCTTTTTTCCAAGCCATGCTTCCACACCTCCAAAGTTTTCTTTATGTTTGAAGCAATTGATCATCCATTCTATGTCAAAGGACTGTACTGCTTTTCGGAAGACATGTTGATGAGATCTTCCATTTCGAATTCCGCCATTTCCCGCAAAACAACCGCCAGCTTTTCACCCAAACGGTTGGCGATGATTTCTCCCGTTTCTTTAGAAGCTTTTTTTGCATTTCCTAAAACCCCGGATTTCGAAATATCTTCCATCCTCCAAGCAACATAATGGCTGCCTTTTAATTGAAGATGCTTTGCGCTCTCCGGAAACTGGATGAACTCATCGGGACAAAGCTCTTTTTTCACCCAATCGGTTTTGAAGGAAAGAATGAAGGATGTTTCGATTTCTCCCCCGTGGATTCCGTATGCAGCCTCTTTTTCCTCAATGAGATCCTCTGAGATATTGAAGTCATAGCTGTTCAACCGGAAAGTCATCAAACCTGTTTCAATGCGGATATCGCGGGCAACGGAATTGAGTAAATCATGGTTTCCTCCATGTGAATTAAATAAGACGAATTTTCTAAATCCGCTTTTTTTCAGACTTGCGGCAATATCCTTGATCATTGCCTCTAAAGTGCTCCCAGATAATGAGATGGTTCCTGCATATCCGAGATGTTCGATGCTTTTGCTGTACGCAATTGGAGGCAAAATCCAAATATTATCTTCTTCTTTTAAATGTTTGCAAGCTGAATGCAAAATCCCCTCCGCTATTAAAGAATCAGTAAATACCGGTAAATGAGGCCCATGTTGTTCAACTGCGCCAACCGGCAAAATGATTAAAGCATTTTGCTTTGGCAATTCAGCAATTTCCTTACTCGTTAGTCTTGCAAAAAATTTCTGTTCAAACGCTTCTCCCTGGTAGCGAAATTCCATGCCGTATCCCCTCCGAACAAATAATTACTTTTGTGAAAAAAGAAAAGCCGCAGGAAAAGAAAAACAATAAGTCTTTTCTTTCCTACGGCTTGTTTCCATCCCGTAAACAGGATCAAAACAATACCGAATGAACTATGGATAGCCTAAAGGACGGAAAACGTCCTTCAAGCTAACTCATTTTTTTAAGAATAATTGTCAAGCATGCTGAGCCAGTGGAAGGATCATAATCTTTTAAAACCGAAAAAACGTTAAGTCCGACAATTGTTTCCATTTTATATTTAAATCGCTTTTTAAATTCATCAATTAATAACGAATCTGCCCACATCGTCAAAGCCCCATCTACTTTTTCAAGAATTTGCAAAGCAGGATCCCGTTTATGCAACCCGAAAATTAAAATTTTTTCATCCGTTACTTCAACTCGCAGTTGAATCACACCTGTTTGAAAAATTTCTTTATTTACTTCGTTGTAAATTCTCGCAATATCTTTTTTTAATGATTGCCTCTGTTCTGTCAAAAGGCTTTTGTCTTTCAAAAAACCACCTCTTTTCTTAAAAATGATTTTACAATTTTTCAAAATGTTTGATTATTTCTTTGTTAACTTTTTTTCCACATTTTTTTATTTTTGTCATAAATTCTTACATTTTTATTGAATTTACCTGCATACATTCTTAGAATGAATTTCAATACTTATAGCAAGGAGAAAGGAATATGAAGAGCCTGTTGATCAAAAACGCACAAATTATTACGATGAATCATGCGGATGAAATTTTCACGGGAGATATTTTCATAGAAAATGGCATCATAAGCAACATAGGGAAAAATCTTGCATGCGACGCCGATCAAATCATCAATGCAGAAAATCGGACCGTCATTCCGGGCTTCATTCAAACCCATGTTCACTTATGCCAGACACTTTTCCGCTCACGGGCGGATGACTTAGAATTGTTAGATTGGCTGAAAAAACGAATTTGGCCATTGGAAGCAGCACATGATGAGGAATCGATCTATTATTCCGCATTGCTCGGCATTGGAGAATTGATTGAAAGCGGGACCACAACGATTGTCGATATGGAAACCGTTCACCATACAGAAGCAGCGTTTCAAGCGATTGCAGGAAGCGGAATCAGAGCTTTATCAGGCAAGGTGATGATGGATCGTGGCGACGATGTGCCAATGGAGCTTCGCGAAAAAACAACTGATTCTCTCCAAGAAAGCGTTGATTTGCTTGAAAAATGGCATATGTTTGCAAACGGAAGAATTCAATATGCCTTTTCTCCCCGATTTGTCCTTTCATGTACAGAAGAACTGTTAAAAGAAGTTCAACGGCTTTCTGAAATATATCAAGTAAAAGTTCATACTCATGCAGCGGAAAATCAGGAAGAAATCAGGCTGGTTGAACAGCAGACAGGGATGCGAAATATCGAATATCTTGACTATCTTGGACTTGCCAATAAACGATTGATTTTGGCGCACTGCATCTGGCTGGATGAAAAAGAAAAGAAAATCATTAAAGACAGAGGAGTAAATGTTAGCCATTGCCCCGGGTCTAATCTAAAATTAGCTTCAGGAATTGCGGATATTCCCGGGCTGATGGAAATGGGAGTTTCGTTAAGCTTAGGCGCAGACGGAGCGCCTTGCAACAATAATTTAAATATGTTTCAGGAAATGAAGCTTGCAGCCCTCATCCAAAAGCCGAAGCACGGCCCTTCCGCAATGAAAGCAAAAGAGGTATTTAAAATGGCGACCATCGGCGGGGCAAAAGCGGTCGGATTGGAAAAAGAGATTGGCAGTATTGAAATCGGCAAAAAAGCAGATTTAGTGATTCTAAATTTACATCATTTTCATACTTTCCCTTCCTTTGAAGCTGATCCGATTTCGCGGATCGTTTATTCTGCTTCAAGGGATAATGTAGAAACAACCATTATAAATGGGGAGATTGTAATGGAAAACAAAAAAATAAAAACACTCGACAAGGAAATTGTTTTAAGAGAAGCAGACCGCTCGATCAAAAGAATGCTCAAAAAAGAAAAAGCAGTTTTCCACTGAAATCCGAAAAAGGGTGTCTTAGAAAGTCAAAATCCATTGAAAACGAAACATCATAAACATTGATATATCAACATTTCTAAACCATTAAAGGGGCGTCTATAAGCCGGAAAATCGACTTATTAGACAGCCCCACTCTCCCTATAACAATCTATTATGATTGTTTTGCAAAAGCTTCGCATAATATCGGCCATGAAAATTTTCCACCACGATGCCTGCTTCAAAAAAGTCTGACAATCGTTCACTTGAAAGCAGCTCTTCTGTTCTTCCCTCAGCAAAAACCTTTCCTTCCTTTAATAACAGGGAATTGGTGAAGCAAGGCAAAATTTCTTCAACATGATGCGTCACGTACAGGATCGTTGGCGCATTTGGCCTTTTGGCAATTGTTTCAATCAGCCCTAAAAGTTCTTCTCTCGCCAATAGATCAAGACCATTGCACGGCTCATCTAAAATAAGGAGCTTCGGCTGAGGCATAAGCGCCCGCAAAATCAGCACTTTTTGCTTTTCACCTTGGGAAAGGCTGTCATATGTACGCCCGCTTAGTTTTTCCACCCCGAATAGCGTCATCAATGACCCCATCTCTTCTAAATCGTGTTCATCCGGTGTTTCATATAAGCCGATTGACGCGAATTTTCCGCTCAAAATAACTTCTTCAACAAGATCATGTCCGTAAATTTTTTCTTGGAGCGATGAGCTGACAAGGCCGATTTTTTTTCGAACCTCGCGAAAATCTGCCTTTCCAAAAGTAAATCCAATGACGGAAACCGTTCCTTTTGAAGGAAACAAATAGCCGTTTAACAAATTGAGCAATGCTGTTTTCCCCGCTCCATTTCTTCCTAAAATACACCAATGCTCGCCTTCATCAACATTCCAATTTATATTCTCCAAAATATATTTTTTGTTGCGAATGAGCGAAACATTTTCAAGTGCAATCACCATACGCTTGCTCCTCTCCATACGTTACATTATAATTATTATTCCAAAAATTTCTGTTGAAGGGAAGAGAGGATCATTGAAAAATCTGATTTTTCCATCAAAAGTGTTTTCTTCTTTCTTCAGATTGGTTTAGTTCCATTAGGTATTTATGCGAGTGAAACATTTGTAAGATAAAACCGTAGAAATAATCAAAATGTTTTGTAAAGCGTAAGGGGGAACCATTGTGTCAACAGATACGATCGTTTTTTTAATCACTATGGGGTTCACACTTATCATACACGGGGGCCTGACGTATTTAGTCGTAAAGAAGCAAGATTACAGCTTAATATCGGGCTTCTACAACAGACCAGAAGAAGAACAGCAGCAATTAATTGAAAATGGTTATCCGCAGGCAATTGGTAGATTGCTGTTTTATACGTTCATCATTTTGTTCATTTCGGTCATTTTAGCACTTTTTCAAATCCCATATGGATTTGAAATAGGCATGCTGCTGTTTCTCATCGTACTGCTCGGCGGTTCGATCTATGTACAAAAATATGAACTAAAGCATAAACGGAAAAAATATTATTGGATTACCGGAATTGTTGCGGCTATTGTGATCACATTCGTTATCGTTTTAGGCTATTTGGGACTTAAGGAGCATGATGTGATCATAAATGACCGACAGTTGAAGGTAACGGGTTTATATGGGGTGGAATGGCCGATTGATGAGATTGACCGTGTGAAGCTGTTGGATGAACTTCCCGAGGTCGTTGCCAAAAGTAATGGCTTTGCGGCTTTTGATCGTTTGAAAGGATCTTTTCGGCTAAAAGAGCCATACGGTGGAGGAGGAAAATTGTTTGTTTACAAAGGGCGTGCACCGTATGTATATATCGAAAAAGATGATGATTATATCATTTTGAATCAAAAAGACAGGGACGAAACGCAAAAGCTGTATGACCAATTACTGGAAAAGATAAGCGAATGATAATAGTGCACATGGAACCCTGATCTATAAATATATAACTGGAAACTTTACAGCAATTCTCTTTTTCATGCCCGATATCCGAATATTCATTAACAGTGCATTGGAACATGTATTTAGAGGCTCCCCATTCAGGAAGCCTCTTAAATTTTCAATCATTGCTCAATCCTATCGGAAAACCTATTAATCTACTACTTTTAAAACAATTTGACCATCCTCTACTACCGCGATTTTTCGTTTCACTTCCAATCTTCCGTCATCACCGATTGATGGAATCTCGTATACGCGTTTGTCTTTTGGCAGATTATCCAGTCCATCTTGCATATGTTTGCGAATAGCTTCCGCATCGTCAACAGTTTTTGCCGCTTTCATCGCTTCAACGAAAATATACGTAGCGATATAGTTGAGCCCTGATTCAGAGCTAGGTTCATCTTTAAACTTTGCTCGATAGTTTTCGGCAAATGCCGGCGCTCCCGGATCATTAGATTTTACGAGCGGCAGCACTCCAACAGAACCTTCTAATACGTCATAGGAACCTGTTATTTTTTCCATAAAATCCAGTTTTGCCTGATCCATGATAATGAATCCGCCTTTAAATCCTAGCTCTCTAGCTTGCTTTGCCACTTTTGCGGTAGGTTCTGAAGCTCCGCCTATAAATAGAACATCCGGTTTTTCTTTAAGAGCATTTGTGACAATGGTGAAAAAGTCGGTTTCCTTTGAAAAATCAATGGATGAATGATATACAACCTTTCCGCCCTTCTTTTCCCATTGTGGAAGCAAAGTTTTTGCCCAGTCTTTCCCATATTGTGTAGACGGCGGAAGAGCGGCTAATTTTTTGCCAAACCGTTTCATAGCATAATCTGTAAAAGGTTCCACGTAGCCGTCATAACGCGGCGGTATGCCGATCGTAAGGGAGTTCCCGGCATCAGTTACATCCGGTTCACTCGTATAGGCACCAATCAAAAACTTTTCAGTCTCATTAAATACTTGAAGCGCCATCACTCCACCGCTGTGCGGCGTAAAAATAATAGGTGTTTTATATTCTTGAAGAAGCCGTTTGGCATTAGAGGCTGTTTCATTCGGCAAATATTTGTCGTCAAGAGGGACGATGTTTAATTTATAGGTTTTTCCATTTATTTCAAATCCTCCGTTGTTATTAATTTCTTCTGCGGCCATTTTTATGCCGTTCAGTGTCCGTTCTCCATATAAAGCAGCCGGTCCGCTTAAAGGACCGCTAAAGCCGATATTTACCGTTCCTTCTTCGCTTTTGCTTGATGATTCCTTCTGGCCGCCAGTAGATTGGCTTGTTTGAGAGCCCGCACAAGCTGCTAAACTAACCATCATTATGAGCAGAAGCCCCGCAGCAAAAAGACGTTTCATTTTTTTCATATTTTTTTCCCTCCGGTTTTATTTTCTTAATTTTCAATAAATTAAAAAATGATTTATGCACCGAGATATGCCTTCCTTACGTTGTCATCAGCAAACAATTCCTCTGATGAACCTTCGACGACAATGGAGCCATTTTCAAGTACATAGCCTTTATGTGCAATATGAAGCGCTGCATTAGCATTTTGCTCAGCAAGTAAAATCGTCGTTTCGGTCTTGTTAATCTGTTTGATCACTTCAAACATTTGGGCAACGATGATCGGTGCGAGCCCGATTGACGGTTCATCAAGGAGCATAAGCTTCGGTTTTGACATTAACGCTCTCCCAATCGCTAACATTTGCTGCTGTCCGCCGCTTAAAGAACCTGCCAAATCGTTTCGTTTTTCTTTTAAAATCGGAAACAACTCATAAACTTCGTGTAATGTGTTTTCAATCTCTTTTTTTTGTTTGCGGTGAATAAACGCGCCCATCATAAGATTTTCGTATACGGTCATTCTTGGAAATAATTTGCGGCCTTCCGCACATTGAACAATGCCTGTTTTGACAATCTGAGCCGGGGAGCTTTGATCAATTCTCTTTCCTTCAAACATAATTTCTCCTTCTGTACACTTGTGTAAGCCCCCGATCGTTTTGAAAACTGTGCTTTTGCCGGCACCATTAGAACCCAATAAAACTACAATCTCACCTTTGCCCACTTCGATGTCGACATTTCTAACAGCCCTATATGCTCCGTACTGAACGGAAACACCCTTTAGTTTAAGCAATGGCACTCCCTCCAAGATAAGCCTTAATGACTGTTTCATTATTTTGTATTTCTTCAGGTGTTCCTTCTGCAATTTTTTTCCCATGATTCAGAACCATTATTTTATGAGCCAAATTCATCACCATTTTCATTTTGTGTTCGATCAAACAAACGGTAATGTTATGTTGAACGATTTTTTCGATTAAGTTTGCCAGCCCCTCCGTTTCTTCCGGATTGATGCCGGCAGCAGGCTCATCTAGAAAAATGATTTCCGGCTCTGTTGCAAGTGCAAGCGCGATCGCCACTCTTTTTTTCTCTTCCTGCGAAATGTTGGCGACGATCTTATTTTCCATATTGGTTAATCCGACAAACTTTAAAACTTCGAACGCTTTTTCCTTCGATTGTTCCTCCTCCCTCTTTAACCGCTTTGTAAGAAATAACGCATCAATCAGATTGGATTTTGTTCGCAAACGAAACCCGATCAAAACGTTATCCAATACATTTGCCTGTTCAAAAAGATGGGTTGTTTGAAACGTACGGGCAATTCCAAGCTTGGCAATTTTGTTGGGAGGAAGACGAGTAATGTCCTGCCCTTTAAACATCACTTGTCCTGAGCTCGGCGGATAAAAACCGCTGATCAAGTTGAAGAAAGTCGATTTGCCTGCGCCGTTGGGACCAATGATCGCATTGATTTTTCCTTTTTCAACCGAAAAATTCACATGATCTACAGCTACAAGACCACCAAATTGTTTCGTTAGCTGGCGGGTTTCCAAAAACAATGTTATCCCTCCTCCGCTCTTTGTGTGGCTGACTTAGCAGACATTGAAAGACGCTTCTTTTTTTCTTGCATTTTCATTTTCCAACTGAAAATTCCACCGACAATGCCTTTCGGATAGAAAATAATTAACAAGGTTAATAAAGGGCCAAAAATTAGCATTCTATAATCTTGAAGAAATTGGAGCTGCTGAGAAATCCAAACAATTAACAGCGTTCCAACAATCGGACCGGAAAGAGTTCCAATTCCTCCGACAAGAAGAAAGATTAAAAAATCAAATGTCATCGTTATATAACTTATATCTGGACCGATAAAACGAATAAAGGATGCATACAAAATTCCCGACAATGCAGCAAAAAAAGTTGAAAGGACAAAGGAAACCAATTTATTTTTCATTGTGGATATTCCGATCGTCTGGGCCAGCTCTTCACTGTTTCGAATGGCGATCAACGTTCTTCCTGTCAGCGAATGAACAATCCGGTACATCATGAAAATAGCAGCAAGCAGGAAAAATAAGTTAAAATAATATTGACTGACGGGTGAACGGAACGAGATAGGGCCAAGATCAGGCGGAACAGGAATCCCAATCAGACCTCTCACTCCGCCTGTTAAACTTTCCCATTTATCAATCACGAGATAAATTATATAGCCAACACATAGCGTATAAATGGCAAAAAAGTGTTCTTTTGTTTGTAAGGCAACAAGGCCGATGACCAACCCGATGATGCATGTGATCGCACATGCAAGAAAAAAGGCCAGCCAATAATGAATCTCGAATTTTACCGTTAATATCCCCAGCGAGTAAGCTCCGATAGCAAAAAAGCCTGCGTGCGCCAAAGACAAATATCCCGTATAGCCAGCTATTAAATTTAAGCCGTACACTCCGATCATCCAAATAAATGACAGCGTCATGATATGGAAAAAATAATCATTTTGAATGATGAACGGAAGCAAAAGGGCAAGGAGGACAATGCTCAATACAACAGCTTTTTGTTTGAAACGAGCTGTCATGAATGTCCCCCCTTTGCGAATAATCCGGTCGGCTTAAATGTTAAGATGAGAACGAGGAGAATAAAAGCAAAAATATCTTTATAATCGTTCGATATATATGTTGCCCCTAAGCTTTCGGCAAACCCTAAAATGTATCCGCCAATAATCGCTCCCGGGATGCTCCCCATCCCTCCAATAATAATAATGACGAACGCTTTTAAGATCACAAGATGACCCATCCCCGGAAAGACAAGATTGATAGGGGATGACAAAGAAGCTGCAATCGCAGCAAGCGCTCCGGAAATCATAAAAGTAAGCATTGCCATTTTGTTTGTATTGATGCCGACTAAATGAGCACCCTCTCGGTTTTGGGACATCGCAATAATAGCAGATCCAATGAACGTTTTTTTCAGGAATAAAAACAGTAATATCATCACGACAACGGTAGAGATAATAATAAGAAGCCTTTGCATGGTGAACGTTAACCCCATTACGGAGACCACCTGACCATATGGGGTCGGCATTGTTTGATAGTCAGCCCCCCAAACAAATTGGGCAAACGCCTCAAGAAACAGGAGAATTCCGATAGCGGCTATTTTATCCTGTATCGGTGGAGCATCTCTTAACGGATAAAAAATAAACCGCTCCATCAGCACTCCCATCAGCCCGACTATTACCATGGAAATCATGATGGCAATCCAATAATACAGCCCAAATTTCGTCATCATGGTTAATGTTATATATCCCCCCATCATATAAAGGGCTCCGTGGGCAAAGTTAGGAATATGCAAAATGCCGTATACAAGCGTTAATCCTAAAGCAACCAAACTGTAAACGCTTCCAACTGTTAGTCCATTAAAGATCTGCTGCGCAAAAATCTCCATCATTCTCCCCCTTTCGCAGAATGAAAACATTGCTTACAACAAATTGCGACAAATCAGTTACCCGCCGTTTTTTTCTTTTCTTCCTCTTGAAGCTGGCGCCATAAAATTTTGCCGCTGCCTGTGACAGGCAACTCTTTTCTAAATTCAACATAGCGAGGATACTTGTAAGCAGCCATATGCTTTTTTGACCATTCAATCATATCGTCGACACTTATTTTTCCTTCATAACCTTCCTCTAAAACGATAAAGGCTTTAACAGTTTCTCCTCTTTTCGGATCGGGAATTCCGATTACACATGCTTGCTTAACAGCTGGATGTTTATAAAGGTACGACTCTATTTCAGACGGCCATACTTTAAATCCAGATATATTAATCATTCGTTTGACTCGATCGACGATGAAGAAATATCCATCATCATCATAACGTCCTAAATCCCCTGTTCGAAAAAATGTTTTTCCATCCAATTCGATAAAGGCTTTGCGATTTTCTTCTTCTCTGTTATAATAGCCGACCATCACTTGCGGACCATGAACGATAATTTCTCCTACTTCGCCAACTCCTAGTTCTTGCAGTGTTTCCGGATCAATAATGCGAGCATCCACATCAAAAGTCGGGATGCCGAGACATTGCCATTTTGGCCTGTCAGAAGGATTCAAGTGAGTTTGCGCAATGGTTTCAGAAAGACCGTATCCTTCGATAAAATGCAGTCCGGTCATTTTATACAGCTTCTCTCCCAGCGCTTCAGGAAAAGCCGCTCCTCCTCCTGAAATAGAAGTTAAGGAAATCAAATCTTCCGCTTTTAGGCTAGGATTGGAAAGGAAATCAACAAGCATCGTGCTGATCGTAACCCAATGAGTGCATTTTTGGCTTTTGATCAGCTCAACTGCTGCTTCTCGATCCCATCTCGTCATGATCACGATCCGGCTTCCTGAAAAAATTGGTAAATGCATGCCCATGATCATGCCTGTTACATGAAACATTGGCAAAGTTGCAAGATGAACCGTATTTGCTGTTGCCCGAGCCCAATAATATCCTCCAACAATGTTGGCTTGGACGGTCTTGTTCGTATGCATACAACCTTTTGGCACACCAGTAGTACCGGATGTATATGGAATAACTGCTAAATCTTCAGGCAAGGCAAAATGTTCGCCTGGAATATCATTCGCCTGAATGGCATCCATCCATAGAAACTGGTTATAACTGTTAAAACGAATTGGAGGCATTTTCACTTCTTTTGGCAGCTTGCCATCAAACCCAACTCCAACATAATCCGAGTATGCTGCGATGAGAAGCTTCGTAAGAGATGTGTTGTGGAGCAGCGGTTCAACCTTTTCATTTAATTCCTGACCGATAATGGCAGTTTTTATTTCAGCATCTCGAATATAAAACTCCAGCTCCTTTGTTGTCAGCATAGGGTTAATGGGAACTACAACTGCATTTGCTCTTATGATTGCATAGTAGGCAATGATAAATTGCGGGGAGTTTTGCATAAACAATAAAACTCGTTCTCCTTTTAATACATTGAATTTTTGCTGTAAAAAACCAGCTATTCGATTTACTTCTTCATCCAGTTGGCGATACGTGATCGAACGGCCGTAATAATAGATAGCTTCATGATCAGGATAGCGTCTTGCTGTTATTTCTAAATTTTCGTAAATAGAAGTTTCCGGAACCGTTAACGATTTCGGAAGTTTAGGCCAAAATTTGTGATGAAGTGTCAGCAAACGGACCACTCCTTCATGAAATATATTCAAGAAAGCATAAGAATTTAAAAAACAATGATTAATATTTTATCTAAAAAAAACTCTATTGATTATTGGCAAAAAGAAAGAGGAAATCTTTTTAAATATCTAACATCTGCCCATTTAACACTTTTAAAATAAAATTTTGCAAGTTTTCCTCCGAAGCTTCCCCCTTCAGAATAAAATCAATTGTCACCTGTGAAATTGCAAATTCCCACTGCGGAAAATGCTTTTTAATCCTCTTTGCATTCCAATTTCAATCAATGTTTGACCTCGTTTCCCCTTTCTTTCAATGCTGTGGAAGCTAAACGACGCATGTGTTGTAATATGCCTATTGGCGATTTCAGGCAAATTTACGGTGCACCTCAATTTCTTCTTTAGTTTCAATAGATTTTCAATGGAACTGATGCAAATATTTTTAACAATTCTTCTTTGTTAACAAAATAATCTCATTGCCACACCTATCAAATGAACCGTTTCTTGAATACTTGTTTTGATTATTGCCTTGAAAATTTTTTCATTTTTCTATTAAGAGGCGAAGAGAGGCAGTTTTTACTTTTGTTATTCCCGTTCGATAATCGTTGCAATTCCCTGTCCCCCGCCGATGCAGGCTGTTATTAAAGCATACCTTCCCCCTGTTCGCTGCAGTTCATAGACAGCTTTTGTGATTAAGATCGCGCCCGTTGCACCAAGCGGATGGCCGTGAGCAATCGCTCCGCCGTTTACATTTAATTTTTCAGGGTTTATATTTAACTCCCTGTCGCATGCGATGACTTGAGCGGCAAACGCCTCATTTATTTCAATGAGATCGATATCGTCCAAAGTCAGTCCTGCTTTTTTCAGCACCTTTTTTGTTGCTGGAACGGGTCCAATCCCCATAATATTTGGATCTACTCCAGCTACAGCATACTCGCGAATGGCTGCCAACGGGGTTAAACTTAATTCCTCTGCCTTTTCCCTTGACATAACAACTAATGCTGAAGCGGCATCATTTAAACCAGAGCTGTTTCCAGCCGTAACTGTTCCGCCTTCTAAAAAAGCCGGCGGCAGCTTTGACAAAGCCTCCATCGTCGTTTGAGGACGGGGATGCTCATCCGTTTGAAAAACGATCGGCTCTCCTTTTTTGACAGGGATGGCTATCGGAACAATTTGCTCGTCAAACCGCCCCTCCTTCATGGCGGCGGCCATTTTTTGCTGGCTCTTAAAAGCGAATGCATCCTGTTCTTCACGACTGATCCCATACTTTTTCGCAAGATTTTCTGCAGTAATTCCCATTGGCGGATCACCAATTTCCTTTGGTGACAATTGGGACTTCCGAAAGCTTGGAGGCTTCGGACTATATGGTTTTTCCGGCCGGTCCATTAAATATGGCGCTCGACTCATGCTTTCGGTTCCGCCGGCAATATACACATCCCCGTCTCCAGCCCGGATTGCCTGCGAGGCAAGGTTTACCGCATTAATGCCAGAACCGCATTGCCGATCAACGGTTACGCCGGGAATTTCAATCGATAAACCTGTTTGCAGTGCAGTCAGCCTGGCAATATTCCCGCCGCCGCTTAATACATTTCCAAAAATCACATCATCAATCATATCTGGTCGAATATTAGCCCGTCTTACCGCTTCTTTTATCACTTCAGCTCCAAGCACGTGTGCCGGAACGGAAGCTAGTGCACTGCCTTGTTTTCCTATTGCTGTACGTACAGCCGAAACAATCACGGCATCTCTCTTCACTAATCTCGCGCCTCCTTTATATGCTTTCTTTCACCTTGCAGTTTAAAGCTTTTGAAAAAACTTGAATCTATGTCGGCCAGCTTAGATTGTAAAAACGTATTACGGCAGCTTTTTCCTCATACATTAGAAGTTTACGTACTGCACTTTAGAACAAGCGAAAACTTACATTAATGCGTTTTGGTCTGCTGACCCAACAATAGTGAACTTTTTGACAGTAATGTAGGGCCCCCTCAAACTTTCTCCTTAATATTTCGAAAAGATGACCTCTCCTTTTACGACTTCGCTGTCATGTTGATTTACGGCCGCCACATCAAAACGGTATTGTTGGTCGAATTTTTCTTTTAATGTCGCTTTCAACGTGATCACATCATTTAGAAACACTTTCCCTATAAATCTTACAGAATAATCCTTCACAAACCCTTCATGATAATAAGGGGTAAAAAGTTTTGCCAGATTCCCCATTGTCCACATGCCATGTGCTATAATGCCCGGCAAACCAGCTTTTCTTGCTTCTTCATCTATTGTATGAATCGGGTTATAATCGCCTGAAGCTCCAGCGTATTTAATTAAATCTAATCTTGAAACAGGTTTGAGCTGAATGACTTGTAATGACTTCCCCTCTTGTAAATCAGACAGGCTGTTCAAACGATCATCTCCTTTCGAACCGCTTCCGTAATAATAATCGTTTGTTTAGAAGTAAAAATTATTTCACCGGTTGGATCTTCTCCAAAGCCTTTGAGGACTAAAAATCCCATTTTACCGCTCTTTCCCGTTTTCTCTACATAATCCTCCACTTTTAACCAACAAAAAATTTCTTCTCCTACTATTAACGGCCGTACATAATGAAACACCTGCTCACCATGAATTAGCCCTTTTTTCGGCAGATTCAATCCGTCAATTACCCCAAAATCAAATACTCTCGGAAATGTCGGCGGTGCAATATTGCGTTGATAGCGTGATTTTTTTCCTGTTTCTTCATCGATGAAAATCGGGTGAGGATCTCCGATAGCTTCGGCAAATTTCTTTACAGCACCTCTTTCAACGATATTTTTTACCTTGTTAGAACACTTTCCGATATGCTGTTCAAACATTTGGAACCACCCCCGTCGATTTCTAGTTTTTCGGGCCCCCGGTTACATATAACACTTGCCCGTTCACAAAAGACGATCTTTCATCTGCAAAAAATGCTACCGCGTTTGCAATATCAAACGGCTTTCCGCTTCTGCCTACAGGTATATTGGCAGCTCTAGCGCTTACAAACTGCTCAAACGGCACGCCGATTCTTCTAGCTGTTTCCTTCGTCATATCAGTTTCAATAAATCCAGGCGCAACCGCATTTACCGTAATCCCAAACTTGCCAAGCTCAATGGCAAGCGTTTTGGTAAATCCTTGGATCCCTGCTTTTGCTGTTGCATAATTTGCTTGGCCGCGGTTGCCGAGAGCGGAAGTCGATGAAATATTAACAATCCGTCCGTATTTTTTTTCAACCATATATTTTTGAGCAGCCCGTGCGCAGTAAAAAGAACCTTTTAAATGAACATTCATCACGGTGTCCCAATCAGAATCTGTCATCTTGAACAATAAATTATCTCGAATGACACCGGCATTGTTGACAAGAATATCTATCGAACCGAATGTATTCACGACCTCTTCCATCGTACCTTCCACTTGTTCTCGATCAGTCACATCCGCCGCTTTTGCAAAAACCTCAAATCCCTTTTCTTTCAGTTCATTTGCTGTGGCCTTTAACGCTTCCTCATTTAGATCAATAAATGCCACTTTTGCTCCTTCCTCAGCGAAAAGCTCGACAATGCTTTTGCCGATCCCACGGCTTCCTCCTGTTATAAAAGCAACTCTCCCATCAAATCGACCAGCCATTTCTGCTCCTCCTAACCATATTTTCGAAAAATTTCGTCATTTTCGGTTAAATTTGTATTAAAGTGACGTTTCATGAATGGTTAAATAAATTGACCGATTTTTACATGTCCTTTTAAAAGGTTTCTTGCAATGATCATACGTTGAATTTCATCTGTACCGTCATAAATTCTCCAAAGCCTTGCTTCCCGGTACCATCTTTCAATTGGCAATTCTCTTGTATATCCCATTCCGCCGTGAATTTGTAAAACTCGATCCACTACTCGATTCCCCATATTTGCGCCAAACAGCTTCGCCATCGAAGCTAAATGCCGATTATCCTCTCCTTGATCAAGAGTATAGGCAGCATTTAATACCAGCCATTTTGCCGCTTCGATTTCAACAGCTGAATCAGCAATTTGCCATTGAATGGCCTGTCTTTCAGCAATCGGTTTTCCAAAAGTAATGCGCTCTTTTGCGTAGTCGATCGCCATTTGCAAAAGACGCTCAGCTGCGCCGACTGCTCTTGCTCCGACAACCCATCTAGCAAAGCCGATCCATTCCAGTCCAAGGCTATAGCCTTTATGCAATCCACCTAAAATATTTTCTTCCGGGACGCGAACATTTTCAAACACCAGCCCGGCCGGTCCCCATTCTCCCATCGTATGAATATACTCTGATCTCCACCCCATTTCTCGATCAACAATGAAGCATGTAACCCCTTCACGGCCATTGGATTCTTTATGCTTTTCTTTATCTGTAATGGCAATGACCATGACAAAGTCTGCTTCGTTTCCGCCAGTGATGAACGTTTTTTCACCGTTCAGCACCCACTCATCGCCGTCTTTTACGGCAGTCATCTTTATGTTTCGTGTATCTGACCCTGCACTTGGCTCAGTCATGGCAAAGCATGACTTCTTCTCCCCATTGATCGTCGGTATTAAATATTTTTTCTTTTGCTCTTCATTTGCATAGTAAAGAATATTATCTGCTGAACCGCCAAATTTAAATGGTACAAACGTTTTCGCAACCTCCATATAGACGATCGCCAGCATAACATTTCCTAAATCTGCTCCTCCGTATTCGGCTGGTGTGTTAATTCCCCAAAAACCAGCTTCTTTCGCTTTCAGCTGAAGCTCTTCAAGCTTGCCAGGCGGAAGGCTGGGCTTTCCTTCCCTTTCATTTCTGAGCACTTCATTTTCCAAAGGCATTAACTCTTTTTCAACAAATTTTTTTATCGTTTTTTGAACCATTTTTTGCTCCTCAGATAGACGTAAGTTCATGTTAATCTCTCCATCCTTTTCCAATTAAGATGAACTATTGATTCTCCTATACTACCGGCCAGAATGCATATCCCTTTGCAGCGGATTTTGATCAGGAGCTTTGAAGCGGTTGATTTTTAAACGATCAAATTTTCAATCAGCATGGCCATTCCCTGTCCACCGCCTACACAAAGAGTTGCTATACCATATCGGTTATTTCTTCGCATCATTTCATAAAGCAATGTCGTGACAATCCGTGCTCCGGTCGCACCTAAAGGGTGGCCGAGAGCGATCGCCCCACCATTCACATTTACTTTTTCATAGTCAAGGTTTAGTTCGCGAATGACTGCAAGCGCCTGAGAAGCAAACGCTTCATTCAGTTCGATTAAATCGATATCTTCCATCTTTTTTCCTGTTCGCTCCAGCAATTTTTGCACCGCTGGAACGGGTCCGATCCCCATAATTTCCGGGGATACGCCTGATTGCGCCCAATTTACAATCCGGGCTAATGGCTGAATGTTCAACCTTTTTGCCTTTTCTTCGCTCATGATGACCAATGCGCTCGCGCCGTCATTTCTGCCGCACGCATTACCTGCTGTCACCGTTCCGTTATGCCGAAAGGCCGGTTTTAATTGCTGCAATTTTTCCAAGGTTGTATTCGGGCGCGGATGTTCATCTGTATGAAAAATGAACGAATTTTTCTTGCTGTTGATTTCAATCGGAACAATTTCAGCTTGAAAATTCCCTTCTTGGATGGCTCTCTCTGCGCGCTTTTGGCTTTCTAATGCAAATAAATCTTGTTCTTTCCGTGAAATATTATATTTTTCCGCAACATTTTCTGCGGTTATGCCCATTCCCAGCTGATCTCCATAGATTTCATTCGGCTGCTGACCTGCCTCAGTATTGGAATCTACCAAATACGGCTGTCCCGCGCCAAAGCGAACACCTCTTAAATAGAAAGGCGCCCTTGACATATTTTCCGTGCCGCCGGCAACGACAATTTCCGCATGGCCTGTTAAAATTTGCTGTACAGCTGAAGCGATTGCCTGCATTCCTGAGGCGCATAAACGATTCACAGTAAAGGCGGTTGCCGTTTCAGGGATTCCTGCCCGCAATGCGGCGACTCTGGCAACATTTGAAGATTCCGTCGTTTGCCTTACCTCGCCTAAAATCACTTCATCTACTTGGGTTGGCCCGATTTTTGCTCTTTTTATTGCCTCTTTGATAACATGACTAGCCAAAAATCCGGAATTGATATCCTTTAATGCTCCGCCATACCGGCCGATCGCTGTTCGAACAGCGCTGGCAATGACTATGTTCTCCATGTACGTTCCTCCCCCGGAGAGCAGCTTTAAAATTTTTTTATATTATTTTCCAGCAATCTTTTGTTATCCGTTTCGAAACACTTGCATTTACAGCATGACCATAATGGTTATTGGCCGTATTCCTTTTGTAATTGGCGGGCAATGATGTTTTTTTGAATTTCCGATGTTCCTTCATAAATTCTCGTAATCCGGGCATCTCGATAAAATCTTTCAATTGGATAATCTGAAATATAGCCAATACCGCCATGAATTTGAACAGCTTTATCTGCGACACGGTTATACACTTCCGACCCGTATAGCTTTAACATTGCTGCCTCTTTTATCACTTTCATTCCTTGATCTACCATCCACGCAACACGGTAGGTAAATGAACGCAATGCTTCAATTTCCATTGCCATTTCTGCAAGCATGTGAGCAACAGCCTGGTGTTCAATAATCGGAACATCAAATTGAATGCGTTCTTTTGCATATTGAACGGATAAGTCTAAAAGCTTTTGACAAGATCCTAAATTTCTGGCTGCTAATCCGGCTCGGCCATTCGCTAAAATTTTTAATGCATTCACATATCCTTGGCCTTCCTCCCCTAAAATATTTTCAGCTGGAACCTCGCAATCTTCTAAAATAATTTCAGCAGAATGAGAGCCTTTCAACCCCATTTTCTTTTCAACTGCTCCAACACGAAAGCCGGGGAAGTCCTTTTCTACGATAAAGGAAGTGATTCCCTTTGATCCTTTAGATGCGTCTGTTACGGCCATGACGGTGAAAACATCCGCTACCGTAGCGTTTGTTATATAATGCTTTGTGCCATTCAAAATATATTTATCTCCTTTTTTGATCGCGGTCGTTTTTAAGTTGGTTGCATTGGAACCAGCGCTTGGCTCCGTCAAAGCAAATGCTCCTATTTTCTCCCCCCGCGCCATGGCTGGCAAGTATTTTTTCTTTTGCTCTTCATTGCCCATTTCGACAATTCCGACTGTGCCGATGCCAGTGTGTGCTCCGATTAATGTTGTAAAACCGTTTTGGGTGGCGCCAATTTCTTCATATAAAGCACATTTCCCCACCATCCCGATTCCAAGCCCGCCGTATTCTTCGGGGATGCTTAATCCAAACAAGCCCAGTTCCTTGGACATTTCCACAATATGTTCGGGGATTTTATCTTCTTCTTCAATTTGTTTCGCAACTGCTTCGACTTCTGCTTGAACAAAATCTCGCACATTTCTTTTTAACAATTCGATTTCTTCATCCAGCTGAAAATCCATTTTTTCACCTCTTTTGTCCCCAATTTATAGCTTGCTTCACTGATGGTTTATTCGAGCAAACCGGTTGGATGAAGCCGAATCGTCCATCTCTGTCCGCTTCACTCTGTCATAGAAACGGTTCACCCAAGATGCTTGCAATACATGCAAACAAGTTAGCCGTTTGATCAAAAAAGTGCCGACAAGACAAATTCATTCCATGAGGGAAAACTTTCAACGTTTTAAAAACGCTTTCCTTTCATGCTGCGAATCGCACCCGTTTTCCGAATAACTATCTAGCATATAGAGATTTTCCCTAATCCTCTCTCTCTTCATGGCAGCTTTGCTAAAAACAGCACAAGACTTTTGAATGGAAATTCCGATCTTCAGGAAAACCAAATTTTTAATGCGGTTTAGAAACTGAGGACCTTTAACTTTTTAAATTCCTCTGTCAACATAGGGACCACGTCAAACAAGTCACCGACAATTCCGTAATCCGCCACTTTAAATATGTTTGCTTCCGGATCTTTATTAATGGCGACAATCACTTTTGAATTGGACATGCCGGCTAAATGTTGAATCGCTCCAGATATTCCGCAGGCAATATATAAATCAGGTGTAACTACTTTGCCAGTTTGGCCGATCTGCATCGAATAATCGCAATATCCAGCGTCACAAGCTCCGCGGGATGCCCCGACAGCTCCTCCCAATACTTCCGCAAGCTCTTGGAGCGGTTTAAAGCCTTCTGCACTTTTCACTCCACGACCTCCGGCGATAATTACTTTTGCTTCTGAAAGATCAACACCTTCAGCAGCTTTTCGAACGACATCCTTTACGATCGTGCGCAAGTCTTTTATTTCAACCGATATGGAAGCAACTTTACCTGTTCTTTCCTCATTTTTCTCCAATGGCGCTATATTGTTTGGTCGAACAGTAGCCAACATAATCCCCTCTGTTACCACTCTCTTTTCGAATGCTTTTCCCGAATAGATGGGTCGTATAAAGGTGATATTGTCACCGTCTGCCTCAATAGCTGTTACATCAGAGACGAGCCCTGCGTTTAATTTTGCGGCAATTTTCGGTGAAAGATCTTTTCCTAGTGACGTATGACCGAAGACGATTCCTTCTGGTTTTTCCTCCTCAATCACTGCCATCAGCGCTTGAGCATACCCATCAGGAGTATAATGCTTAAATTTTTCATTTTCCGCCACTACCACCCGATCCGCTCCATAGGCTATCATGTCTGAAGCAAGATTTGCTGCTTTTTCACCTATTAAAATTCCAACAACCTCTCCTCCGTTTGCTAACACTTTTGCAGCTGCAATTGCTTCAAACGAAACATTGCGCAGCGCTTTATCGCGTATCTCTCCTAAAACGATTACTTTTCTTGCCATCCTCATCTCCCCTTTGTCGTGATTAAATGATTTTTGCTTCGCTTCTTAATAATGAAACAAGTTCTTTTGCCTGATCTTCTAATTCACCTTTTAATATCTTGCCCGCCTCTTTTTTAGGAGGTAAGAAGATTTCTAATACTTTCGTTTTTGGCTCGACATCATCTTCTTCCAAATCCAAGTCATCTAATTCTAATTGCTCCAGCGGCTTTCTCTTTGCTTTCATAATGCCAGGCAAAGATGGATAACGGGGCTCATTCAATCCTTGTTGAGCGGTGACCAACAAAGGAAGCGACGCTTCAATCACTTCTACATCCCCTTCGACATCACGCTCAATTTTTACTTTTCTTCCGTCAATTTCTAGCTTTGTGATCGCTGTTACATAAGGTATTCCAAGCAGTTCGGCAACGCGAGGTCCTACTTGGCCGCTTCCGCCGTCAATCGCTACATTACCGGCTAAAATAAGGTCATAGTTCTTTCCTTCTAAATAGGTTGAAAGAACTTTTGCTGTCGTCCATTGGTCTCCATCCTCAACATCCTCCTCAAGATTAATGAGAACTGCTTTATCTGCCCCCATTGCAAGAGCTGTACGCAATTCCTTTTCACCGTCTTCATTTCCAGCCATAACAGCTGTTACTTCTCCGCCTTGTTCATCGCGAATTTGAATGGCTTCTTCAATGGCGTACTCGTCATATGGATTGATGATAAATTCTGCTCCTTCCTCCTGAATGATTCCATCAGTCAATATAATTTTCTCTTCCGTATCAAACGTTCGTTTGATCAAAACGCATATGTTCATATTTATCACTCCAGTCTTTTTTTAGAACTTAATGTGCTGACCGCTGCCAATTTTTCAGCTGATCGTTTTTTAAAAAGCTTCAAACATTTCTTTTCTGTGATTTTTCCTCTTCTACTAATAATCTTTTTAATAGTTTTCCAACCGAATTTCTCGGAAGGCTGTCACGAATCTCGAATTCTTTTGGCACTTTATATCTCGCTAATTTGGCATAACAAAATCCTTTTAATTCTTCAATGTCCATTTCGCTATTATGTTTCGGAACAATATACGCCTTCACGATTTCCCCTTCGTTTTGATGAGGAATCCCGACAACTGCTGCTTCTTTTACATTTGGATGCTCATATAAAACGCTTTCAACTTCTTGCGGATATACATTAAATCCCCCAACGATGATCATTTCTTTCTTTCTGCCGACAATATAGAAATATCCTTCATCATCCATCATGGCCAAATCCCCTGTATAAAGCCATCCGTTTTGAATAGCCTGTTTGGTTTCCGCCTCATTGTTCCAGTACCCTTTCATCACTTGCGGCCCTTTAATTAAGAGCTCCCCGATCATTTTCGGACCTAGCTCATGATCATTTTCATCGACAATTTTGCAATCTGTAGCCGGCAACGGAATACCAATGCTTCCAACTACCCGTTTTCCAAATGGCGGATTGCGGTGGGTGGTCGGCGAAGCTTCGGACAAGCCGTACCCTTCACCAATTGCCGCTCCTGTCAGCTTTTCAAAACGTCTTAACACCTCCACCGGCAAAGGTGCTGAACCTGAAGTGCAAACTTTTAGTTTTTTTAAATCATATTGATCGATGTCAGGGTGATTGACAAATGCGTTATACATCTTCGGAACGCCTGGAAATTGACTTGGCCGATATTTCTGTATTTTTTCAAGAATATCTTGAACGTCAAACTTTTGGAACAACAGTATTTTGGCACCAATGTAAATCCCTAAATTCATCGCACATGTCATCGCATAAACATGATACAAAGGGATTGCCGTCAAAATGATTTCTTCTCCGAAAATCATTTTATCGCCATACATCAAATAACTTTGAATGACATTGGAGGTTAAATTATAATGTGTCAGCATCGCACCTTTCATTTTCCCTGTAGTCCCGCCAGTATACTGAATCACTGCCACATCCTCTTTTGCTTGGACATCCGTACATTTTTCAAGCTGTTTAGAATAATCTATTAAGGCTTTCAAATCGATAAATTGCCGATCTTTTTCTTCCGTGTTTTTTTGAGAAACGAAGATCTTTTTAAAAGGATATATGTGTTTTGCTTCTTTTATTTTTATTAAAGCGTTTTCATCAGCCACTATATATGAGATTTGTGAATCAACGATAATTTGCAAAAGCTCCCTAACCGTGTAAAATGGGTTAATTTGCACAACGGTTAAACCTAATGCAAGTGCTGCGTAATATGAGATAATATAATGAGGATGGTTGGCAAGCATTAACCCGATTCTTTCCCCTTTTTGAAGCCCCATTTCGTTCCATGCTGCAGCTAGTTGATCGACTCGGCATTTTAACTCGTTATAAGTGATTTCTTCATTTTCAAAAATGACGGCAATGTTTTTGCCAAATCGCTTTGAAGTTTGCTCCAAAAAATTGTATAAAGATACTTCTGGAAAATTGAATGTTGACGGTTGATCTTTATACCATTTGCTCCACGGGCGTCCTTCTAGCAATTCCAAAATTGCAACCTCCTGCGCTTTTTATTGAAGACAAATAGCTTCTTTTCAGTTTATGACCCTTAACGTTCATAACTGTTCACATCTATGCCGTTATTTTTTCTGAATTTTCATAAAATTAATTCGTTAGAAGGCACTTCTTTTCCTCTTATCTCGAAACAAAATTGCCAAAAGCTTCCCACCTGAATCCGATTCAACCAAAGCATCTAACAGTTCCCCGTTCTTACAGAGAACTGCCTCCATCAATTGCGACAATTTGGCCTGTCACATAATTGCTGGCAGGGCTTGCAAAAAAGAGCACCAAAGCCTTTAATGAATCCGTATCACCGATTTTTCCTAACGGGTTACGTTTTTTTATTTCGTCTCCTTTTTGGCGAAGGGTATAATCTGTCATTTTTGTATGGAAAAATCCCGGAGCAATCGCATTAACATGAATGTTGTGCTTTGCCCACTTACGGGCTAGCTCTTTTGTAAAATGATGAATGGCTGCTTTGCTTACGCTGTAACCTGTCGCATTTAAAATTTCAGGAGATTCAGCTTTTAATCCGGCAACAGAACCAATATTGATAATTTTTCCATATTGTTGTTTAATCATATGCTTGCCTGCTTCTTTCGACATGAGGAAAGTACCTGTTATATTCACATCGATCACTTTTTGCCAAGCCTCAAGCGGCATGTCTTCAACATCGGCTCCCCAAGTTGTGCCGCTATTGTTGATTAAAATATCGATTTTGCCAAAATCATTGATCACCTCGGTTATAAATTGCCGGACGCTTTCTTCATTTTGAACGAAGCATTGATACCCTTTCGCGTGAATATTGTATTGTTTTTGAATGTTTTCAGCTGTTTGCCTGCAATTTTCAACCTTTCGGGAACAAATCGCCACATGACAGCCTGATGCTGCTAAAGCCTCTGCCATATGTTTTCCCAGCCCGGTCCCGCCGCCGGTAACGACGGCCACTTGATCGCGAATATGAAAAAGTTTATTTAGCACAAGCCATTCACTGCCTTTCCTTAAACTTCTTCGAGAATTTTTCTTGCGATAATGATTCTTTGAATCTCATTGGTTCCTTCATATATTTTTGTAATTCTGGCATCCCGGTAGTACCGTTCAACTGGATATTCCGATACATACCCCATCCCGCCATGAATTTGGACAGCGCGATCTGCAACACGGTTAAAGACTTCAGAAGCAAATAGTTTGGCCATTGCTGCTTCTTTCATCACGTTTTTCCCTTCGTCCACCATCTGTGCGGCCTTTAACGTTAACGTTCGAGCCGCTTCTGTTTCTGTCGCCATATCCGCAAGCATCCATTGAACCGCTTGAAAATGAGCAATCGGCTTCCCAAACTGGATTCTTTCTTTTGCATAGGCAGCTGACAGCTCAATAAGCTTATCACACGAGCCGACCGACCTGGCCGCCAGCCCAATCCGTCCTTCTGCCAAAATTTTTAAGGCTGATATATATCCTTTGCCAACCTCGCCAATAACGTTTTCTTCTGGAACTATGCAATTTTCCAAAATGACTTGTGCTGTATGAGATCCTCTTAATCCCATTTTTTTATCTTTTTTCCCTATGATTAATCCGGGAAAATCCCTTTCAACGACAAAGGCTGTAATCCCTCCTTTCGCTCCTTTCTCCTTATCCGTTACCGCAAAAATGGTAAAAATATCAGCTATTGGGGCATTTGTTATAAAATGTTTGATTCCGTTTAAAACCCAGTAATCTCCCTTCTTTTCCGCCCTTGTTGAAATATTTGTAGCATCCGAACCAGCCCCAGGCTCGGACAAGGCAAAACAGGCTATTTTTTCTCCGGCCGCCATTGCTGGTAAATATTTTCTTTTTAAGTCATCAGAACCGAGCTTCACTAATCCTGTGCTACCGATTCCTGTATGTGCACTTATCATGCTGACAAAGCCGTTATGCGTACGACCAAGCTGCTCAAGAACGATCGCTTTACCAAGCGTATTTAAACCGATCCCGCCGTACTCCTCAGGAATACTGATTCCGAACAGGCCCAGTTCTTTCGCTTGATCGATGATATGTTGGGGAATTTGATCCTCTTCTTCTATTTGTTGAGCATATGGTTCCACTTCATTGTCCACAAACTGCTTCACCATTTGCTTCATCTGGTCGATTTCCTGTATCGTTGTTTCAAGCATGCAGCTTCCTCCTCAACAAGTTTTCATTTTTTTATAAGCAATAAGCGTGCCAATGGCACATGATCGTTTTATTGCTTTTTTCCGAAATGCAGCGGGGGAAAATAATTCATAAATAAATCACTTTGTAGAAAAGTCTTTATTTCTCGGAAAAATATTTGATTCAAATATGAATCGATCAAATCAGTTTTGATTCACAAAAAACTCCAATCCTTTCTCGAAAAAGATTGAAGTAAATTTATTTTTATCAGCATTGTTTAAGAGGAGTATAAATGATCTTTGCATGCTAGTTTTCATGACCATTTATATTTAAGTTGTATTTTCTCAGCTTTCGAACCACTGTCGGCTGACTCGTTTGCAGTGCTTCCGCTATTTCATACGTCGTTTTATATTTTTTACAAGCCATTCTTAAAATATTCTTTTCAGCTTGCTCCATCGCTTCCTTTAAAGATGGAATATTCGAATGGAACGTATTTTCATTTTGATATTCCGGCGGCAAATGATGAACCTTTAACAATTGATCCCGATTTACGAGCACAATTCTTTCAATCAAATTGGACAGCTCGCGAATGTTTCCCGGCCAATGGTAATGGTAAAAAAAGTCTTTTAATTCAGGGTCTATTTTCTTTTGCTTGCGATATTTTTTGTTTACATTTCGCAAAAACACTTCTACTAATGGCAAAATGTCCTCTTTTCTTTCTCTTAGAGGAGGGATGTGAATCGGCACGACATTTAAACGATAAAATAAATCTTCTCGAAACTCCCCTTTTTTGACCATTTCTTTCAAATCACGATTTGTTGCTGCAATAATTCTCACGTCTACCTTTTTTGTTTTCGTACCACCCACCCTTTGTACTTCTCTTTCTTGAATCACGCGCAATAATTTGACTTGCAAGTTTAATGGCAATTCTCCCACTTCGTCTAAAAACAGCACGCCCTTGTCAGCCGCCTCAAACAAACCTTGTTTTCCCTTTGCATTCGCTCCGGTAAAAGCGCCGCCTTCATACCCAAAAAGCTCAGATTCCAATAATTCAGGGGGAATGGCCCCGCAATTGACCTTAACAAATTCCCCTTTAAACCTTCTTTCGCTATTGTCATAAATATGCCGAGCCAACACATCCTTCCCAACGCCCGTTTCGCCTAAAATCAATACGGTTGCATCTACATTGATAATTCGATTGGCAGTGTCGTAAATGAATTTCATCTGCTGGCTATTGACAACGACATCATGCTCATCTTCCTTGTTTCTTTTTAATCGGTCAATCTCTTTTTTATATGTCTCATTTAATTCATTTGCTTTTTTTAAGGCTTTCTGGAGCTCATTTAATTCGGACAAGTCGCGAATATTTGTGACAACTCCCTCAATTTCGCCGTTTTCGTTAAAAATCGGATTGCCTGTTAACATTGTTTCTCTTCCTGAATAATTTAATTGGACAACTGACACCGTTCTTTTTGTTTTCAAAACTTTATGAGTTACAGAGTCTTTTAAAATCCCCCTTTTTTGTAGATAATCTACTTTTTTCCCAATATAGTATTCTTTTGGAATTCCAGTAATTCGTTCGATTGCCGAATTCGTTTTAATCGTAACACCTTCTTTATCCGTAATATAAATGCCGTCGTAAGAGTTTTCGATAATGGCGTCTAATTCACGGTTAAGGCGATGGGTCTCTTTTAACTCATCAAGCAATGAAATTAATTCTAAGGAAAAAGTCCCTATATAAAAGAAATGTTGAGATTCTTCTATTTTCGTTTTCAGAAACATGCAGCTTTTCCCTTCCACCTCCGTTCGCACAACTTCTCCATGTTTGAATTCTTCCCATATATGAAATATGTCGTGTATTTTTTTATGTTTAGTAGAAGTACGGACGTATTCATTGAATACTTCGTTGCCAAAGAGGATTTCTTCGTTGGGGGACATGACAAAATAGGGAAAGGGGATTTGAAATTGAACGGCTGAGTTCATCTAACCACCTCTATCTCACAGTTTCGCGGATTTTTTAGGTTGGCGATTTTTCGCCTCTTTACATATATTTGATTTATGAACCAGTTTCTACAAAAAATGTGGATGATTATTAAAAGAATACAATACTTTAATGATTTAGTAAATAATCCCAAAATACATAAAAAAACCCCATTTGGATGGAGTGATCCGAACGAGGTTTTAAGCAATTAATCGATTTATATAAACAATCCGTCTTTAAAGCCGATTTCATAAATATAAAAGATGCCGTATAATATACTAATTGCTCCGGCAAGCGAGCAAATGAACGGAACATATTTTTTTACTTTGCTTCCGAGAATAAACGGCAGGCCGAGAATGGTTGTAAAACAAAACATGCCGATGATCGTCCCGACTCCGAAAATGCAGATGTATAAAAACGCTTGAAAATAGCTTTCAACAGTTGTCATCGTTAACAGCACCATTGCCGCGCTTCCTGCCAAACCGTGAATAAAACCGATGATCAATGATTTAATATTTGTATATTCCGTTTCATCGTTTCGCGCCAGTTTGTGCCTGCCATCGCGAAGACTTAAAATTCCTAAAATCACTAACATAATCCCGACGAATAATTCCAATGTCAATGAAACCTTCTCCGGAATAGCTGTTTTTAATCCGATCACGATCATCCCGATCAACAAAAGGGTAGCGGTGTGTCCAATTCCCCAATATACTCCTGTTAAACTGGATTTCTTTAAAGTTTTTGTCCTGCTGGCAATTGTGGACACAGCAATCACATGATCCGGTTCAGTTGCATGTTTCATCCCGAGAATCAATCCGAAAAAAAGCACGGATAAAAAATTGACTGACACATTTTTCACCTCTTCTATTTATCTCTTTAATATTTTCGTAATAGGATTGGAGGTTCTTTTAATAGATAAGCTCTCGCCAATCGGTGAACTTCCAAAAACAGCCCCTCAATGTGATCGGTATGGTTTCCTAAAATTCTAATCATAAAGGCAGATGGCAAAAATCTTGAAATGCCGATCCGTCCATCAAACGGTCCTCCCTGCAACTGGCATGAAATCTTTTCCATTAATTTATCATCCACTTCGTCAGAAATAACGAGGAACGAACCGTAATGTGTATAGCCTTCCATATTCAATAATTGATCAATTCCCCGATCCCCTTGTTGATAAAAATGATCGAACAAAATCAATCGATTTTCCTTATAAACTTTTAATTTTAGCCGAATTGCATCGAAACAGAACGGCTGCCCGGTTTCAGACCAGCCCGGCGTAATAATTTCTTTGTACAAAAAGGCTGCACCCTTTTCCATATGGACGATGGTTTCCTGCTCAAAGCGGGCCTGTTCATAAACGATCAACGGATCTGACAAACATTCCAGCACGCTGTCTTTTTGCAATGTAAACAAGAATTTCTGCTTGACAGGTTTTTTCGGTGTTTTATAAATTTTCGTTGAAGATTGTGACGTCACCGCAAGCCTTGCCTTTTCACCTAAGGAAATTTCTTGTGCGTATTCATCCCCGTCTACACATCCGCCGCCGACATGAATCACATAAACGATCGGTATCGACGATTCCGTATAGACCGGCTTTGTCATTTTCAAAGCTCCTTGAAAAAAGTGATCCGTAATTACGGTCCGCTCCCCTTTTTGCTCCGCGCGAATCTGCAAAATTCCTTCCATTTCTACAACCCTGCCAGCAGCGCATTTCGTTTAATCCAATTGATCACATTATCTAAACCAATTTCTTCCTTTAAATTAGTAAAAAAGAACGGTCGCTCCCCCCGCATCATTTTCGTATCTTGTTCCATGATTTCAAGACTTGCACCGACATAAGGAGCGAGGTCGATTTTATTGATGATAAACAAATCAGACTTAATCATCCCTTGTCCCCCTTTTCTTGGGATTTTTTCCCCTTGGGCAACATCAATGATATAAATGGAGAAATCGACTAATTCCGGGCTGAAGGTTGCCGCTAAGTTATCTCCGCCGCTTTCAACAAAAATCATATCTAAATCCTCGTGTCTTTCTTTTAACTCATCAATTGCCGCAAAATTCATCGATGCATCCTCACGAATGGCCGTATGGGGACAGCCGCCTGTTTCGACGCCGATAATCCGATCCTCCGGAAGAACGCTGTTTTTTATTAAAAATAAGGCATCCTCTTTTGTATAAATATCATTAGTGACAACAGCAACACTGAATTCCTTTGACAAATAGCGAGTCAATTTTTCCACTAGCAGCGTTTTGCCGGCTCCTACTGGCCCTCCAATTCCGATTCGTATAGGTTCCATTTTGACTGATTCGGGATTAGCCCCAAATCTTTCCCCCCTTATCTTTTGATCAAGCTTTGCAGTTTTTTTTGAAAAGAAGCAGATCGCTTCTTACGCTTTCCAGCCTTTTCGCTTCAGCCAAGCATGCAGAGAGTTTGTAAAAATAATGAAACTCTGAAAACAGTCTGTTAAGACATAAAAAGTCTTACATGCAATTGCTCATGCCTCATTTGTGCAATTTCAAGGCCAGGTAATTGCGCACCTAAATCGTCGATCGATAGTTTGCCAATTTTTAAAACAGCTCTCCTCACATCCTCCTGCAAATCTTTTAATAGCAGCTGCCCTTCTTTTTGACCGATCGGAATGCCGCGGACTCCGTTTTGTACAAGCGTTTGAATAGTGGAATACAAATACGTTACAAGCGTTGTTTTTTCATCCGCTCCTATTTTTATCCCGACAATGGCAAAAACGAGAGCCGCATGTCCGTAAAGCTTCTTCGCTTTTATTTTTTGAGCATATTGTTGCAGTGTTGGATGAGGGTAAATATTTAAACAAAGCTTCAGCATTTGCTCGCCAATTCTTCGGTTTCCTTCTTTCGTTTCTTTAGCCATTGAGCTGGCGTAAAGAATCTCATCCAGCTTCCAAAGCTCCTCTTGTTTCCCTTCTTTTTCAAATTGATATGCAAGCCGGCAAGCCAGTCCGTCCGTATAGACGAGCTGCTTGTCAATGTACGTTTTTAAAAAACTTTTAAATGTACTTGCATCTTTTATTTTCTGCTCAACAATATATGTTTCGAATCCGAACGAGTGGGAGAAGGCTCCGGAAGGAAAGTTTGAATCGCATATCTGCAATAAAGGCAGCCAATCAATCATGGTGATGATGTCCGACATATCGAAAAGGTTGTTTTATTTTTCGTTTCTCCCGTTTGCAAGGAATGTTCAGCTCGTTTGCAAGTTGTTCTACAAGATGATCGTATTGCACGATCATTTCATTTCCTTCAAACTGAGCCGGCAAATGTCTGTTGCCGATTTGATGTGCAATTTCTCCCATCTCTTTCAGCGTAGCCGGACAAATGACAAGGACATCTTCAGGCAGGACAGAAATAATGATCATATTGTTTTCATCTTCATATAAAATGTCACCATCTGCCAGCTTCTTTTCCTCCTTTAAACGAATCCCTATTTCGTTCCCGTGGTCTGTTTTCACTCGTTGAATTCTTTTGAGCAGATCATCGCTTCTTAAATAGACGCGCTCCACATGTTTTTCCTTTACTGCTTTTGCATAAATATTTCCAAGTGTTTCTTTAATAATCATCCGTCTTCACCTCAAAACAGAAAATATCTTTGCGCCATCGGAACAACTTCAACCGGCTCACAATTGATCAATTCACCGTCTACCTTTACCTCATACGTTTGTGGATCGACTTCGATAGAAGGAGTTTCACCATTAAAAACCATGTCCTTTTTCGTCAATGTACGAACTCCTTTGACGGGTTTCACGATTTTTTGCAACTTTAACTTTTCGGGAATGCCGGCTTTTATTGCTGCTTTTGACAAAAATGTGATCGATGTTTGTGAGACAGCTTTGCCAAATGATCCGAACATCGGACGGTAATAAACAGGCTGCGGAGTTGGAATGGATGCATTTGGGTCTCCCATCAAACTATAGGCAATCATTCCGCCCTTGATGATCATTTCCGGCTTCACCCCAAAAAAGGCCGGATTCCAAACAACTAAATCCGCCAATTTGCCGACTTCTACAGAGCCGACATATTCAGATATTCCGTGGGCAATCGCAGGATTGATCGTATATTTTGCCACATATCTTTTCACTCTGAAATTGTCATGATCTTGGCCGTCTCCCTTTAAGGAGCCCCGCTGCTTTTTCATTTTATCTGCGGTTTGCCATGTCCGCGTAATCACTTCGCCGACCCTTCCCATCGCTTGCGAGTCGGAACTGATCATGCTGAATACGCCAAGGTCATGAAGAATATCTTCCGCCGCAATCGTTTCTTTGCGAATGCGGGAATCGGCGAAGGCGATATCTTCAGGAATAGCCGGATCCAAATGATGGCAAACCATCAGCATATCTAAATGTTCCTCGAGCGTGTTGACTGTAAACGGTCTTGTCGGATTTGTCGAAGAAGGCAAAACGTTTGGCAGGCTGGCCATTTTCATAATATCCGGAGCGTGTCCCCCGCCTGCGCCTTCCGTATGGTATGTATGAATGACCCGGTCTTTAATCGCTGCAATGGTGTCTTCTACAAAACCGGCTTCATTTAACGTATCTGTATGGATGGCAACTTGCACATCATACTCGTCAGCTACGGATAAACACTGATCGATCGCCGCCGGTGTTGAACCCCAGTCCTCATGCAGTTTTAAACCAACTGCACCTGCTTTGATTTGCTCCTCTAACGCTTTTTTTCCGGATGAATTTCCTTTCCCTAAAAAGCCGAAATTCATAGGAAAATGTTCAACTGACTCCAGCATTCTATAAATATTCCATTCACCCGGTGTACAAGTCGTTGCATTTGTCCCTGTTGCAGGCCCCGTTCCTCCTCCTATCATTGTTGTAATTCCAGATGTCAAAGCTGTTTCAATTTGCTGAGGGCATATAAAATGAATATGGGTATCGATTCCGCCTGCCGTAACAATCATTCCTTCTGCCGCAACGATTTCGGTTGAAGCTCCGATTACCATTGTGACGCCATCCATTAATAATGGATTTCCCGCCTTTCCGATCGCGGCAATTTTCCCATCCTTTATGCCGATATCCGCTTTATAAATACCTGTATAATCAATAATAATGGCGTTTGTGAGAACAAGATCCATCACGTCTTTCCTTTCGGCAAATGGATGCTGTCCCATTCCGTCGCGAATCACTTTCCCACCGCCGAATTTTACTTCATCTCCGTATACGGTAAAATCTTTTTCGATTTGAATGAAGAGTTCCGTATCAGCCAATCTAATGCTGTCTCCAGTTGTCGGGCCGAACATATCGGCATATTGTTTGCGCGGCATTTGAAAACTCATTTGTCCGCCTCCTTTGTCAACGGTCCGTTCGTCAAATTATTTAAACCGTACACTTCTTTTTTTCCCGAAAATTCAACGAGCTCTACGATTTTCGCATCGCCCGGCTCAAACCTTACCGCCGTTCCGGACGGAATGTTTAAATGCCTGCCGAACGCCAGCTGCCGGTCAAATTCGAGCGCCCTGTTTACTTCAAAAAAATGAAAATGCGAACCGACTTGTACTGGACGGTCCCCTCTATTGACAACATTGAGCCTGATCGCCTCTTTCCCTTTATTGCAAACAATCGGAGCTGATTTTAATCGATATTCCCCTGGAATCATTTTTTCACCTCTTTTACCGGATCGGATCATGGACGGTTACAAGCTTCGTTCCGTCTGGAAATGTTGCCTCCACCTGGATATTTTCGATCATTTCCGGAACGCCTTCCATCACATCATCTCTAGTTAAAATTTTTGTGCCATATTGCATCAACTCCGAAACCGTCCGTCCTTCCCTTGCGCCCTCCATAATCTCATATGTGATGATGGCCACTGCTTCCGCATAGTTCAGCTTCAAGCCTTTTCTCTGCCTTCTGCGCGCTAAATCTGCAGCAACAACGACCATCAATTTTTCCTGCTCTCGGGCTGTCAGCTTCATAACACCCTTCCTTTCTAACAGACAATCAAAAATAACACGATTTTCTTACATTCCATTTCCCTCAATGGGTTGAAGATAAAAGGTGTTTTTATGTTATTTTTTATTACAAATATAATTCACACTATGTGAAACACCAAGTGTTATGTTATATTTTTTAACATGGAAAATTTAAAAAAATTTTTCTAGGGGGAGGAGGAAGTTTTAAATTAAACTACTAAATATTGTTGAATGTCTTCAATATTTGTGTTTTTTACTACACCCTTTGATACAACAGTTCTTTTGTCCAAAATATAGTATTCATCAGAACAGGCAAATGCTGAATCTATGCTGTGCTCAACTAAAACGACGCCAATTCCTTTTTTGGACGCAATTTTTACAATGACCTCCTGTATTTGCTCTACTATAGATGGTTGAATCCCTTCCATCGGTTCGTCCAGCAATAATAGCTCGGGCTGCCCGGCAAGAGCCCTCGCAATGGCCAATTGCTGCTGCTGCCCGCCGCTTAAATCTCCTCCTTTTCTCTTCAACATTTCCTTTAAAACAGGAAAAAGCTCGAAAATTTCCTCTAAAACAAGCGTTTTTTCTATCTTTTTCGAAACAGCTTCAAAGCCTAAAATGAGATTTTCTTCCACAGTCAGCGAAGAGAAAATCTCCCTGCCTTGGGGAACATATCCGATTCCTTTTTTTGCCCTCCTTTCCGGAAGCTCATGTGTAATTTCCTGATCATTCCAATAAATAGTCCCGTCCATCGGCTTTAACAATCCAACAATCGTTTTGATCAATGTTGTTTTTCCCGCCCCGTTTCTTCCCAGAATGGAAACGACCTTTCCTTTTTCAACTTCAAGATGAACATTATTCAACACCATCGTTTCATCATATCCTGCTTTCAAACTAGATATTTTTAGCACACCTTTGCCTCCCTTCCTAAATAAACCTCTGCAACAAGCTCATTTTGCTGCACTTCCTCCATGGAACCTTCACACAAAATTTTCCCTTCATGCATAACTGTTACCTGTTCAGCAAATTTCCGAACAAAATCCATATCATGTTCAACAATCAGCACTGCGCATTTCTCAGCTATTTCTTGAATAAACAAGCCGGTTTTCTCCCTTTCCGCCCCAGTCATGCCGGCAATCGGTTCATCAAGAAGTAAAACTTCCGGTTTTTGCAGCAGCTGCATGCCGATTTCAAGCCATTGTTTCTGGCCGTGGGACAGCAAGCCTGCTGGGTCATAAGCTCGATCTAAAAGATCGGTTCTCTCAAGCATTGCCGTAATTTCGTCTTTTTCATCCGTGGTTAATTTCGCCTTCATAACGGAAAAAAGATTTCTATTTTGTTTGATCGATAACTCCATGTTTTCAAATACGGTTAATTCAGTAAAAACGGACGGATTTTGAAATTTTCTAGCGATTCCATGCCGAACGATTTCGTGCTCTCTCCGCTTTGTCAAATCTACTCCTTGAAACATCACTTTTCCATCTGCTGCTTTTGTTTTGCCGCAGATGACATCAAGAAGAGTCGTTTTGCCCGCACCATTCGGACCAATTAAAAAACGAATTTCTCCGTGATGAACATCTAAATTGACACCTTGAAGCGCTTTAAAGCCGTCAAAATCAACAATAATATCATGACACGACAGAATCGGATTCACCTTTTTTCACACCTTTTTCAAAAAATTTCGTAAAACGCTTTGGAAAAGCTTCGAACAACCCGGCAATTCCTTTCGGGAAAAAAACAACGATCAAAATGAATAGAATGCCTAAGCAGAAAAGCCAAACATCCGGATATGTTTCACTGAAAAAGCTTTTGGCTCCGTTTGTTAAAATTGCTCCGATTATGGCGCCGAATAACGAATGACGGCCGCCGATGGCTACCCATAAAACCATTTCAATTGAAGGGATAATATCCATCATCGAAGGAGAAATGAGACCGACCTGCAAAACAAACAACGCGCCAGCTATTCCGGCAAACGAAGCCGATAAACTGTAAATAAACACTTTAAAAACAGCCGGATCAAATCCTAAAAACCTAAGGCGGTTTTCGCCGTCCCGAATGGCAATTAATACATGGCCAAGTCTGCTTTTGGTAATCCAAACAGATAACATAAAAATGGCAAACAAAGCGAAAACGGTAATAGCATATAAAACAATTTGTACCATTGGTGAGGATAAAGAAAACCCAAAAACGGTGCTAAAATTGGTTAATCCGTTTGTACCGCCTGTCAAATCCTGTTTGGCAATTAAAAGTGTGACGACGACAACAACGACTGCCTGTGACAAAAGAGAAAAATAGACGCCTTTGATCCGGTTTTTAAACGTAAGCATGCCCAAAACCGCTGCCAGCATAGCTGGTACGAAAATTGCTGCCATTATGGAAAAGAAAGGATTAAAGAAGGGCTTCCAAAACCACGGAAGCTCCTGCACTCCGTTCCATTCCATAAAATCCGGCAACGCTCCTTTTGAAGCCTCCAATTTTAAATACATCGCCATGCAATAAGCTCCAATCCCAAAATACACGCCGTGACCTAAGCTTAATATCCCGGTGTACCCCCAAATAAGACAGATTCCTACTGCAATGATCGCATAGCAAAGAAATTTTCCGAGCAACGCTAAGCGGAATTCGGTTAAATAAAACGGGGCCAGAAGTAAAATCAGGAAAAATAACAGATAAATCATTTGTTTTCTGCGCATAATCCGTCCTCCTAATCCAATGCCCTTGTGCGATAAGAGAAAATACCTAACGGTTTCCACTGCAAAAATAAAATGATCACTGCAAATACAATGACTTTTGCCATCGTGGCGCCGAAGGAATATTCAACAACAGTGCTAAGCATTCCAATGCCAAATGCGCCGATAATCGTCCCTTTCAATCCGCCAATTCCTCCTAAAATGACAACCATAAACGCATCGACAATATAGTACGTTCCAATTGTAGGGCCGATCGGTCCTAATAAAGTTAAGCTACAGCCAGCGATTCCGGCTAATCCAGCTCCGAGAGCAAAGCCTAGAGAATCTATTTTTCTTGTAAAAATTCCTAAACAAGAGGCCATATTTCTATTCATCGTGACCGCTCTTATTCTCAAACCGGTAGACGTTTTGTTTAAATAATAATAAAGCAAAGCGATACAAACGATTGACAGAGATAAAATCAACAACCTTTTATAAGGCAATGTAATGCCAAATATTTGCCAGCCTCCATCCATCCAAGCAGGTGCAACAACCGCAACATTCGGAGCGCCAAATATGGATCTGGCAATCTGCTGCAAAATCAAACTAATTCCCCAAGTGGCCAAAAGACTGTCTGTTGGTCGATTATATAGAAAACGAATGATTCCTTTTTCAAGCAGATAACCGATAAACGAAGCAACGAGAAATGAAATCGGTATAGCAATAAAGTAGTAATAATTAAACAAGCTTTCCGGCAAATATTTAGAAAAAATGAGCTGCATTACATAGGTTGCATACGCACCGACCATAATTAATTCACCGTGGGCCATGTTGATGACATTCATTAAGCCAAACGTTATAGCTAAGCCAAGGGCGATCAATAACATGATCGACCCAAGGCTCAACCCGTTAAACAGTTGACTGATGAAAATTGACAAGCTGTTCACTCCTATCAATTTAGATTATTCATTATTTTTAGATAATTTTTCCGCCCAAGAATAGCTTTTTAAATACGGATCCGGCTTCACCGGCTCACCAGAATTCCAAATTTCTTTAAATTGGCCGTCCGGTTGAATTTCGCCGATTCTTACTGTTTTCCACAGATGCTGATTCTCACCTTCTATTTTTACCGTGCCGCCCGGAGCTTTGTACTCGATTCCCTTCGCAGCTTCCTTGACCTTTTCAACCTCAAAAGATCCCGCTTTTTTTACTGCTTCTGCCCATAAATGAACAGCTATGTAAGCCGCCTCAATCGGATCATCCGTTACACGCTCTTCACCATAAGCTTCTTTATATTTTTCAACAAACGCTTTGTTTTCTGGTGTATCCGTTGTCTGGAAATAATTCCATACCGCTAAGTGGCCAGCTAATACTTCACCGCCGATTCCTCGAATTTCTTCTTCAGCAATGCTGACCGACATCACAGTAACATCCTTCGATGTGATTCCGGCATCCTTCAATTGTTTGAAAAAGGCGACATTGCTGTCTCCATTTAATGTATTAAAGACTACGTCAGGTTTCACTTTTTTCATTTTATTGATGACCGTGCTGTAATCAGTATGTCCTAAAGGTGTATATTCTTCGACAACTACCTCTCCGCCTTCAGCTTTTAATTGTGCTTTAATAATACTGTTTGCCGTGCGCGGAAACACATAATCCGAGCCAATTAAAAAAAACTTCTTCCCTTTATTGTTTAACAGCCAGCTGACAGCAGGCACAATTTGTTGATTGGTGGTCGCCCCCGTATAAAAAATGTTCGGAGAAGATTCCATTCCTTCATATTGAACGGGGTACCAAAGCAAGCCTTTATTTTGTTCGACTACCGGCAGCATGGCCTTTCTGCTTGCGGAAGTCCAGCCGCCAAAAATCGTCGCTACCTTATCCTGTTGCAGTAATTTCTTTGCTTTCTCAGCAAAAGTCGGCCAGTCAGATGCGCCGTCTTCAATAACCGGTTCAATTTTCTTCCCTAAAAGCCCGCCTGAGTTGTTAATTTCTTCAATCGCCATTAATTCTGCGTCCTTTAAAGAAACTTCACTGATCGCCATCGTGCCGCTTAATGAATGGAGAATACCGACTTTCACAACATCCGTTTCATTTTGTTCGCTATTCTGTCCATCGCTTGATTCCTTTTCCTCTAAAGCAGAAGACATGGCACATCCACTTGCGAAAATTACAGAGAAAATCGTTAGAAATAAAAAAATTTTTTTCATTATTGTCCCCCTTTTTAACACTTTATGTAATTTTATATAACAAAAATACCGATTCTCTTTCCTTCATACAACAAATACGGAAAAAATGTTAACATGATTTTTCAAAAAAATACCTCTAGGTGTTTCCCCTAGAGGCTCTTTTTCATCAAACAAACTCATTCACTTTTTGCTTCAAAATGGTTTACTTCTTGTTCCTTTTCAGAAAAAATTGTTTGACACTGTTCATCGTTTCGTAAGTTGGGACAATCACTTTACTTGGATGCTTTCGGGACTATTCAATCATTTAAATCTACCATGCAGCGATTATGAAAAAGCATTTTGCAGCTGGCTGCCATTTATTCAATATACCTTACATCTGTAACCGGGAAAAACGGAAGCATCTTAGCTGCATAGTAGCTTAACAAAATAGCGATTATAAAATAAAGGACAAAGCAAAGATCGTATTTGGAAAACCCGATTTCGTAGTAAAACGTTCTTTTTGTGTCATTCGAAAATCTTTTCGCCTCCATCGCTACAGCAATTCTGTGCGCTCTGCGAATGCTTTGCGATAGCAGCGGAATCGAGTATGCTTTCAATTTATGAAAAAAATTCGTTAAGCCTTTTCTTTGCTCGACACCTCTTACAATCATCGCTTGCCGTATTGTTTGAAACTCTTCGATCATAATAGGGATTAAACGAATGCCTGCCATAAAGCTGTAAGCATATTTAGGTTTCAACTTTAATTGCTGCATTAACGAATAAAATAAAAAAACCGGTCTTGTCGTTAACGAAAACATTAACCCAAGCAGAGCGAAGATAAGGGCACGAAATCCTAAATGAAGACCGCGATAAAAGCTTTCTTCTGTAATATGGATCAGCCCCCATTTCCACCATGTTGTCTCACCTTTTCCAAAAAAGATCATGGAGGTAGCAGTCGACACAAAAATAAGCACGAATGGAATCAGCAATAAAAGTATGCGCTTCATCGGATGACCGGTAAAAAAAGCAAATAAAAGAAAGGCGGCAACTGTGTAGTTGATTAAAAAATTAATGTTGTGAATAAACAGAACACTAATAAATAAAACGATCAGAAACAATAGCTTTAAGCTTGGGTTGATTTTATGCAGCCATGTTTCTTTTATGTCAAAATCCATTGTAGATCCCCCTATATCTGAACATACATCTGCTCATCCTCACAAGAATGAATTTCATCCTCTACGAGCTTCCCGCCTTCGATCCGCCAAACTCTTGTCGCCATATGCTTTGCTATTTGTTCATCATGTGTCACCATCAAAATGGTAGACCCTTGTTTGCGATAATGTTCTAAAAGCTCCAAGAGCTGAAACGTATTTGATGAGTCTTGCCCAAAAGTCGGTTCATCTAAAAGCATGATCGGCTGTTTTTTAATGATTGAAGCGGCAACACTCAATCTTCTTTTTTGTCCCATTGAAAGCTGATAAGGGTGTTGATGGCGGTGCTTCTGTAAATGAAATAATTCGAGCATTTCTTCTACTTTTGTTCGAATTTCTTCTTCTTTCATCCGTTCAATCCTCAACGAATAAGCAATTTCATCGTAAACTGAATTGGTGACAAATTGAAATTCCGGATTTTGAAAAACGAACGACAGCATGTTGGAAAGCTTTTTTATTTTCTTTGCTTCTTTTTCTAACAGCAAATAAGTGCCGGTCGTTTGTATAAACTGCATCAATGAATGTAACAAAGTGCTCTTTCCGGCGCCGTTTTTCCCCACTATCGCAATCCATTCACCTGCATGAACCTTTCCATATGGTACATCGATTTTGACTTCCTTCTTTCGATATCCTTTAAATTGCTCAAGCTCAATCACGACCTGTTCTTTTAAAGGGGTCTTTTTGTAATACCCCTGCTTATCACGAAGATAATCCTCCCATACACCGGGATACCAAATGCCGTCTTCGCGAATTTCTTTCCGATACCGAGAAAAAATTTGTTCTTTCGGACCGTCTGCGACGATTTGTCCTTTTTGATTAAATAAAAGTATGCGGTCGACAAAGTCAAGAACATGATCAATTTTATGTTCAACGATGATAACTGTTTTATCTTGAGCTGCTTGTTTCATCGTGTCCCATACCGCTTTTGTCCCTTCCGGATCCAGCATTGCAGTCGGCTCGTCCAAAAATAACACGTCTGGATGCAATGCTAAAACAGTGGCGATCGCCAGCCGTTGCTTCATGCCGCCTGATAATGATTGAATACTGATATGAAGATCATCAAAATGAAGGCCGACCATTTCCAGGTAAACTCGCATTTTTTCATGCATTTGTTCTCTTTGCACTTGCAAATTTTCCAAAACAAAAGCCATTTCTTCATCTACATACGGCATGCAAAATTGCGTGTCAGGATCTTGAAACACATATCCCCAAGATGACGGAGTCAAGATTTTTTCTGCTTTCATCGGCACTTCAATAGATTTTGGAATTAAACCGCTTAGCACCTGCAAAAACGTCGATTTCCCACAGCCGGAAGGACCAAGAAGCAAGACTTTTTCTCCCTTATAGAAAGAAGAGGATACATCCTTAAAAAGCAAGGATTCCTCTCCAGGATATTTTAATCGTAAATTTTTCACTTCGCATACTAGATCCATGTTTGCCACCTCTAGTTCAGTGCGTCATAATCTTCATGCAACGCAGGTCTTACTAAATTAGTCACTCCTGTTGCTTCCAAAGATTTCACTAGATAATAGGCAAACGCGCCGGAAATAATGATTGAGCCAATCAATCGAGCTCCAATGAATAATAGCAAGTTCCAAAATACTAAGTCATCTATATAGCCTTTATAAAGATCCATAATTAGCGAACCAGCTGCTGAAGCGGCTGCAGCCAGCATGACAACACCGATATTAAACTTTTTATATCGAAAAATCGCAAAAATGATCTCTGCAAATAGTCCTTGGACGATTCCGTAAAGAAGAACCTCTATGCCGAATTCAGAGCCGGTTATAAATTCTGCAGATGCCGCTGCTGTTTCCGCTATCAGCGCTACTCCAGGCTTGCGAATAATAAGAAAGGCGACCGTCGCAGCAATAAACCACATACCGTATATGAGCTGGTCGACATGCAGCCCGATCGGCTTGACCGCATAGTAAAGCGGTCCCCATAGTTTATAAACAATTCCAAAAACGATCGAAATAACAATTGTTACTAGAATGTCTGTCAGTTTTAATCCTTTCATTATGATCAAACTCCTTTATTGACTGATTTTTGGTTCCACTTCCCATTTTTCTAAACGGTAAGCCATTTCCCAAAACGCTAATTCATATTGACTGCTGATGATAAAATGCTCTTCCATTCTTTTTAGATCGGCTTCTATCGTTTGTTGTGCGATTTCATCCAGCCTGTCAATTTGTTCTTCGACAAGCTGCTTAAACCAATCGCCCCCATAAGCCGCAATCCATTGTTGATAAATCGGTTCTTTTGGCTTCGCATCTTTTAATTTTTCGCCAATTTCGTAATATAGCCAATAGCACGGAAGTATTGCAGCAATAATATCGCCTAAGTGACCGTTGATCGCCGCTCGATATAAATGGGAAGTATAGGCGTACGCCGTTGGGGCCGGCTTAAAATTCGCCTTCTCCTCCTCTGTGATTCCCAGCTGTTTGGCAAATGTTTCATGAAGAGATAATTCCGCTTCAAATGTTCCTTGTGCATGCTGAGCCATTCGCGATGTCGTATATAAATCGTTTGCTTTTGCCGCTCCATACGATTGCACTTTTGCAAAATGGCTTAAATAATACGAATCTTGCAAAACGTAATAACGAAAACATTCAAGCGGCAAACTCCCATCGGCAATACCTTTTACAAATGGATGATCGAAGCTGGCCTGCCATATCGGATCTGCTTTTGTTCGAATTTTTTCAGTAAATTTCATGTTCATTCTCTCCTATATTAAGAATTGATTTCGATTGGCCACATTTCTTTTCGTTCAGACATTTCCCAAAACATATATTCGTATTTGCTCGTTGTGACAAAAATATCTTCCAGCCATTTCAATTCTTCTTCCCGTTTTCCTTCTGCAAGCTCATTCATTAAATCTTTCAGCCATTTTGCCAATTCACCGAATTCTGTTGATGCGTACATTTTTACCCACTCGCCGTAAAACTCATGTTCACTAGCACCAGGAATCTCATGTAAGCGTGTGCCGATTTCATAATAGCTCCATGTACATGGAAGGACTGCGGCAACCAGTTCTGCCAATGATCCTCGCTGCGACACATTTAACATATAGCTCGTATATGCAACGGTTGTAGCAGCAGGCTGAACTTGTTCTAATTTTTCCTTCTCTATTCCTATTCTTTCAGCGTATTGACGATGCAAATCCATTTCCACTTTTAACGTCGAATGTAGAAGATCAGCAAAAACTGTCATTGTTTGAAGATTGTGAGCCTTTAAGCTTCCAAGGGCAAACAGGCGGCAGTATTCGATTAAATAAAGATAATCCTGCTCCATAAAAAAGCGAAATTTGTCGATATCCAGCGTCCCATTGCCGATTCCTTGAACAAACGGATGATGGTAACTCGCTTCCCAAATCGGTTTTGCAGTTTTATACAATCGGTCTGTAAACATTTGAATTACCCCTTTCGCAGCTTTTGTAATTGTCATCGTTTTTTCTGATACCAATCAAATAAAAACGCGATCAGCGATTTTGTAAATGTTTTTAATTGGGGGATGGACAGCTTTTCATTCACCGAATGTGCATCTTCAAGCGTGCCCGGTCCATATAAAACGACGGGAATTCCCGCTTCACTCAGCCAGCCGCCGTCTGTCACAGTAGGGGACATCGTCAGCTTTGCTTCCTCATTAAATGCCAGTTTATGTGCTTTTTGTAATGTTTTCACTCCGAGTGAATGTTCGTCATATGAAAAAGCTGGGAAAATTTCTCCTCGATCTTCAATCATCGATGTGCCGCCCCATTTAAATTTCGGAGGATATTTCCGAAGCCATGGATCAGCCATTGCAACATGATGGATATGTTCTTCAATTTCCCGGATCACCTCTACATAATGCTCTTCCGGGTAATAGTGAACGGTAATCCAAAGGGAACATTTATCGGCCACAAAAGCGGCGTGCCTTCCACCTTCAATCACTGCAGGATTAATTGTGGCAGAACCAGGCGGAAAGCCTTTGCTCGTTTTCATCACTGCCCAATGCTGTTCAAGCTCTCGCAGTCCTTCAATAATTTTCATCATTTTTTCAATCGCGCTTGCCCCAAAAAGCTTCCCGCCGGCATGAATCATTTGTCTTCTCGTGCCATCGTGAAATGTCTCGGGGCTTTCAATCGTAATCCAGCCCGTGATCACCCCGCCTTGCCCTTGTATTTCACAGTTGCTTGAATCGACAACGATGGCAAAATCAGCTCGATATCCCCGGTCGCAGCACGATTTTGTTCCTGCTTCGCCTACTTCTTCTCCGACGACGGACTGAAAAATGATATCCCCTCCCGGCTCAATGCCGTTTTCTTGCAGCAGCTTTAATGCAAACAGACTGGCAGCCATTCCCCCTTTCATATCCGCTACACCGCGTCCGTATATGTAATCCCCTTTAACCGTTGCCTCAAAAGGAGGCGTTAGCCATTCTTCTCCCTCTTCGATTGAAGCGACATCAATATGCCCGTTAATAATTAAACTGTGGTAATTTTCTGGATCTTTTCCTTTTTTCGTTCCTACTACGACTGGATCTTGTTCATATAAATCCCATTGATCAATGGAAAAGCCGATGTCTTCCAAATATGAGGCGACATACTTTTGAGCCTCTTTTGCATTTCTTGCCGGAGGGCTCGGCGTTTCAAACGATACGAGTGTTTTTAGAAGATTCAGAAGTTCTTCTTCCCTTTCATCAATTTGCTGAAATAGCGTTTGTAACACGTTGTCTCCCCTTTCTTAACATTTTGTTTTGAAAAATGGTTTGCCAATCAGCCTTGTAATGCAAAAAGCCCGTTCCCAATATAAGGGAACGGGCAAGTATATACAAAACCCATAGACAGGTTTCGATATTACTGCACCACTTCCCTACGCTAGTATGATCTAGATCAGGTTCAAAGGGTCAAGGCACACGCCTTTCTCAGCCTTTCGGCTCCCCTAGTGGTATGTTAATATTATGAAATTTTCATTTAATTTCATTAAATCATAAAATATAGAAAAATACAAGCTAACGGTTAATTGATCCTTTTTGCTGTCTTTAATAATTCACGATAACCAATTCGAGTAAATTGCAAATGTTGATCAATATAATTAGCCTTTTTCAAATGCTCGATGGATTGTTCAGAAAAACTGCCGCTAATTTCCTGAAACCTTTGATTAATTTCCACTAACGAATGATTTAATATAAAATCTGCATCAAGCAGCAGGACAATCCGCTCGATCTCAGGATCTCTTTTTAAAATCAAGTTGGCAATCCGGCCTTTCATGAATGCCAGCTCTTGTTGAAGCTTTGAAGCTTCATCCTCTTTTTCTCTAATTTTGGCTCGGTACTTTTGTTTTTCTTCCTCTTCGATACCGGCTTTTGTTAATAGCTCCTCCAACAATTGCGTTTTATCAAGCTCCAGTTTATTTAATTGCTGTTCTTTTCGCGCCATTTCTGTTTCATCAGGCAGCTTTTCGGTTTGGATAGGCTCTTTTCGTTCTTCTTTCATCTTTATCATATAGTCTATTTTCCGATAGACAAGGAAGGCGAGAACAACTAAACATCCATTTAATAGCAGAGATATAAAACGCACGACGACGTCGTTAAACGCAAGCAAATAAAATAGGAAAAGGATAACGATGACAGCCAAAAGCACCTTTAATAGATTCATAATGGAAAAAGTTTGTGATTGTTTTGCCATCCACCTATGCTCCTTTTTGTTCAAACTAGCATCATTTATTATAGCATGTTGTGATTTGGAATGTGAATCATTTCTTTAGGATTGAGAGCTGGAAAAAGGATGTCAGATGAATGGTAAATGGAGATGCTTATCTTTTGAAAGCTTCGAAGCAATAAAAACAAGTCCTTTCAAAGCCGGAAAGGTATTTCTAAAATGAAAAACCACCTGCAATGTTTTGCAGATGGTTGAATCATTCAGCGTTTTCTGTTTCCGCTAACACCCGATTAACACGTTTTTCCAGCATTTTCATTCCGCTTCCTCCTGCTTGGAAGTGGCGAAGAATGCCGTTTTTGTCAAAAACATAATATGCAGGTACATATTGATTTTCAAAAGCATCGGTTAATTTATGTTCGTTGTCAACAAAGATCGGTTGCGTAATCCCGTGTTCTTCCGCTACTTTTTTAATATCATCAATATCTAAATCCTTTTCGGAGCGAGGCATATGAACAGCTACTACGTTCAGTTTATCTTTATATTGATCGCGGAACTCATTTACTTTCGGCATTGCTTCTTTACACAAATGGCAGCTGATTGACCAAAAATGGATTAATGTTGGTTTTTCACCGATTAATTGCTCTTTCGTTACTTCGCCATTCAGCCAAGTTGTTGCTCCGACTAATTCAGGCATTGGCTCACGTAATTTCATTTCCGCTTCCTCCTTGAAGAATGAATATCAAAAAAATAATCGTTTGAAAAAAGGCCTAACGTACTGCTAGGCCCTTTGAATGAAAAGCTTCATTATACTTTAAGCGTTTCTTGACCAGGCTTCCAGTTTGCTGGGCAAAGTCCGCCAGTTTGAAGCGCTTGAAGTACACGCAATGTTTCATCAACATCGCGGCCAATGTTGTTATGGAATACTGTTTGATATTGAAGTTCGCCTTCTGGATTGATGATGAACAATCCGCGAAGAGCAACTCCTTCTTCTTCGATTAAAACGCCGTAGTCTCTTGATACTTGATGATTTGTATCTGCTGCAAGCGGATATTTAATATCGCCTAAACCGTTCTCTTCGCGAGGAGTTTTAATCCAAGCTAAGTGTGTGTGAATTGTGTCAGTTGATACACCAATCACTTCTGCATCAAGATCTTCAAATTCTTCATAACGGTCAGAAATAGCTGTGATTTCAGTTGGACAAACGAAAGTGAAGTCCATTGGATAAAAGAAAAGAACTGTCCATTTTCCTTGTTTCATGATTTCTTCCAAGCTTACTTTACCAAACTCTTTGTTTGGCAAAACGGCATCCATTTCAAAACGTGGAGCTTGTTTACCAACCAAACGCTCTGCCATTATGTAACCCTCCATTTTAAAATTTTATTTTAAAGGAAACTTTTTGATCGTTTCCTTCAAAAACAAATGAGAATGAATTGAGTATTTTCTCAATATCCTTCCTCCGATTACTATTATATATAACAACAAAATTTTAGTCAATTTTAAGTAATAATTAATTTAAATAATCTGTTTTACATTTTCATTGCGGTGAAGAGAACAATAATACTATTTCCAATTTTCGCCGCTATCATTAAAAAAATGTAACAATCATTGAAAATTCCTTTTTCTATGCTAAACTTTCAACTGTACATTCAGTTTAACACGATCCCGTCAAATAACCAAATGATTGGCTTGAAAAGAAAGGGGAAATGGTTTTGAACTTTTTTGAATCTATTGATTGGGCTGATCTGGCTTTAAAATCAGGAGAAGTTTTGGCCAAGCTTATTGGAATTTACATTGCATATATTATCGTCAAATCAATCGGCAATAAAATTATTCACAAAATGTTTGAGGGGCTTGAGAATCGGAAGGAAATTTCCACCACGCGGGCTAAAACGCTGCAAACATTAGTTTTGAATTTCTTTCATTATGCCCTGTTTTTCATTTTTATTGTTACCGTTTTTCAAGTGTTTGGCTACAATGTCACAGCGCTTTTAGCCGGGGCTGGGGTTGTTGGTCTTGCGATCGGCTTTGGAGCTCAAGGGCTCGTCAGCGATGTTGTGACAGGATTTTTCCTTCTCCTAGAAAAACAACTTGATGTTGGAGATTATGTCACTACAGGCAATTATTCAGGCATTGTGGAAGCTGTCGGTTTACGAACGACGCAAATCCGAGGCTTTGACGGCACATTGCATTATGTTCCAAACAGGCAGATTGTCGGCCTTTCCAATCATTCAAGAGGAAATATGCAAGCCCTTGTTGATATCAGCATATCGTATAATGAAGACTTAAATCGGGTCATGTCCATTCTTCAAGAAGCTTGCGACCAATTTGCAAAAGAAACTGAAGAAGTTGTGGAAGGTCCGGACGTTTTAGGCGTGCAAAATTTCGGCACGTCTGATGTGATCATCCGCATCATCGCCAAAACGAAAAACATGGAGCAGTGGGCTGTTGAAAGAAAGCTCCGGAAACGGCTAAAAGAAGTGCTTGATGAAAACGGCATCGAAATTCCGTTCCCTCATCAAGTGATGATTCATAAGAACGAGCAGCAAAAAGAAAGAGGATGATCTCTCATCCCCTTTCCTTTTTAATTATGACTTCGTGTTTGTATAGAACGTATTGCTAATTTTTTTCTCTTGCTTTATGCAGGAGGCTATGAATCTTCTATTTATTGCCTTTCCATTCAAAATATTGACAAATAAGATCGACCGCTTTAAAGATTGCTTGTTCATTTGGTGAAAGCTTCGCATGATGAAGGCCGTAAGGAGAATCAACTCCAAGCCAAAACATAAATCCCGGAATTTTCGCCAGCATATAGCCGAAATCTTCCCCAGTCATCGCTTCTTTGCATACGTGGAGTTGAATTTCTGTTTCATTCTGGACAAACTCCATAAATTCTTTTGATAACGCTTCATCATTCCACACTTGATAATACATCGAACCCCAGTCAATTTCTGCTTTGCATTGGTAGCCGATTTCTATACCTTTGACCATGTCTTCAATCCGCTTTTTCACTTTTTCCATCGATTCGACAGAAAATGTGCGAATCGTTCCTTCCAATCTGGCATAATCCGCAATTATATTTTGTATCGTGCCGCTTGCAATTTTTCCAATGGTAATTACAGCACTATCCAAAGGATCTATATTGCGGCTAACGATGGATTGCAGCTGGGTGACAAGTGCGCAAGCAGCGACGACCATATCATGTGTCGTGTGCGGAAAAGCGGCATGGCCTCCCTTCCCGGTTAAATCGATAAACAACTCGGACGTATTGGCAAAAAGTAGTCCAGGCTTCATTCCGATAGTTCCAACCGGAAGCTCCGGAGCAATGTGAAGCGCAGTGATCATATCCGGCATCCATTGTTGCATAATCTCGCTGTTTAGCATCGGCTCTGCACCGCCAGGCCCTTCTTCTGCCGGCTGAAAGATGAATAGCAGATCATCTTGAATCGGATGATAGGCGAAATGAGTTAAAACCCCCAAAGCGATCGTCATATGAAAGTCGTGTCCGCAAGCATGCATCAAGCCTGGATGTTCTGATTGAAATGAAAGCCCCGTTTTTTCTTCAATCGGCAATCCATCAATATCTGTCCGGTAGGCTATCATTTTTCGAGGATTTGTTCCATGGACCTTCACGAAAATACCTGTTCTCCATGTTTTCACTTCAAGCCTTTCGTTCGGCAGAGAATGAATATAATCTAATAAATATTTTTGTGTTTTATGTTCTTGAAATCCGAGTTCAGGTATTTTATGCAAATCACGGCGAATGGCAATAAGCGCATCCTTATTCATATGAGTCCCCTCCTAAAGGATAAGCGTGGACGCTGTCCACGCTTCGAATTTAGAGCTGCCGCAATTCTTGCTTAATTTCAATTTTCGCTTTCGTTTTTTCGTCAATATCTTTAATTTTTTTCGCAGGAACACCTGCAACAACTGTGTAAGGTTCAACATCTTCCACTACAACAGCACCAGCTGCAACAACCGCGCCTTTTCCTACTCTTACACCTTCTAAAATGACGGCGTTTGCTCCGATCAAAACATCATCTTCGATTACGACAGGTTTTGCAGAAGGCGGCTCAATTACACCAGCTAAAACCGCTCCGGCACCAATATGGCAGTTTTTACCAACCGTTGCACGGCCGCCCAATGTTGCATTCATGTCAATCATCGTTCCTTCACCAATGACGGCTCCGATATTGATCACTGCCCCCATCATGATGACCGCATTATCGCCGATTTCCACTTGATCACGGATGATTGCACCTGGTTCAATTCTCGCTTTTACGCCTTTTAAATCAAGAAGCGGGATCGCTGAGTTCCGGCGGTCATTTTCAACAACATAGTCTTCAATTTTATCTTTGTTTTCTGCTAGTGCTTGTTCAATTTCAGACCATTCTCCAAAGATGATGCCTGTGTTTCCAGTAATAAATGTTTTGGACTGTTCTCCAAAGTTGATTCCTTCTAATTGACCTTTTACATAAACTTTTACAGGAGTCGTTTTTTTACTGTTTTGTATAAATGAAATAATTTCGTTTGCATCCATCATTTTCATCGTAATACTCCTCTCTGTTTTTCTGTACCCCCATTACTGTATCAAAGAAAAGAAACAATTGACAAGCAAATTTATCATTCATTAATAAATTGATGGACGATTTCCATAAACGCCTGCACTTGTTTAAGCTTTAACGATGATTCATGCCCGATCAACCAAGTATCCCTTTTAATCGGCTTTCCTTCATGATCAATGAGCGGCAGTCGAAAGATCGAACCATCCTTTTCATCAATGCTGACAGAAGGCAAAATCGCAAAGCCGATACCATGATACGCCATTTGCTTGCACGTCTCGATCTGATCAACGACAATTGTCCTTTTTGGCGGGTTTTTAAATTGCCTGTGCCACCATTCTTGTATTTCTTGATAGTATGTAGAATCACTTTTAAATTGAATAAAAGGCCGCTCTGTGTGTACTAAATCATCGATGCTTTGAATTTCTGTGTCAACTAAATACAAAGTATCTTCCAGCAAATGCTGTTTAAAACCTTTCCAATCAGGGTTTCCGCGTATGATTCCGATATGAATATCATCTTCATATAAACATTTTAATATTTCGCTTGACCACCCGGTTATAAGTGAAATTTCCGCCTGAGGGTATTTTTGTACATATTTTTTCAAAACTTTTGGAAGCCAGTGCTGGCCGATTATGGATGCCACTGCAAGCTTTAACGTCCCGTACACTTCTCCTTCCAAAACAGAGATTTCCTCTCTTACCTTCTCTTCCTTTTCAATCATTTCTTTTGCAAACTGGACAACTTTTTCTCCTGCCGGTGTAAGAGTCAATCCCTTTTGTGAGCGCAAAAAAATTTTAAATCCCCATGCTTTTTCGATCGACTGAAGACGCTGCGACAAAGCAGGCTGGGAAACGAAAAGTCGGTCAGCCGCTTTTCTCATATTTTTTTCTTCAGACAAAGTCACAAGGATTTGCAATTCCGAAATTTGCATCGCTAAACCCTTTCCTTAGTGGATTCAATAGTTCAAAAACATTATAAAATATTTTTGCTTCTCCGTCATAACAAGTTTAGCAAAAAACATTCATTTTAATTCTCTCTTCGGAAGAAAGAAAATAAAAAGAATGCTCAAAATTGCTAATAAAAAGACGACGAAATAAACATGGTGAAGAGCAATGCTCAAACCAGACTCAAGAACCTCTTTTATAGGACCGGAAAGATCTGATTCTGGATTCAAAAGGTTGTTGGCCGAATCAATGTTTAAGTTTTTTTCAGCACTATGCTCCTCCAAATATGTTTGCAGCTTGCTGTTTAAAATCCCGCCGAGCAAAGCGGCGCCGACGGTGTTGCCGAGATTTCGCATAAACATATTGGTGGCGGTGGCAATTCCGCGTTCTTTCCAATCAACTGCCGATTGAATGGATACAATGAACGAGGTCGATGTCAGCCCCATTCCGACGCCGAGTAAAAAAGAGCCGATCATAGCATGAACAGGTCCGTCATCTGCTGAAAGCATAAAAAAGACAAGACTGCCGGCCAATAAAAAAATGCCTCCTAAAATTGATGTGGCGCGAAAGCCGGCTTTTAAATAAATCCTCCCCGCTACTGTTGAGGCAATCGGCCATCCGATTGACATCGTTGTCAGCGTGAATCCAGCCACCATTGCCGATTTTCCCATAACACCTTGCACAAATGTCGGCAAAAAGGTGGAAATGCCCATAAGCATCATCCCGGTCGTCAAGGACGTTACATTCGCAAGCAAAATGGAGCGATTTTTCCAAAGCGAAAGCGGCATCATCGGATCATCGGCCCGATTTTCCTGAAAAATAAACAATATAAAGAAGCAGCATGCAACAGCTAATAACGCCGCAACCTCCCAGGAAGTCCAAGACCAGCGGACTCCTCCTTCGACAAGGACGATCATCAACAAGCTGATCGCAATAAGCATGAACATGGCGCCTGCATAATCAATGCTCGACTTTTTCTTATCAATGCGTTCATTCAAAAACAGACCGATTCCTGCCATTGATAAAATGCCTAAAGGAACATTCACCCAAAATACAAACTTCCAGCTTATGTACTCAACGAACAAGCCACCTAAAACGGGACCGATTATTGCAGAAATTCCCCATACACTGGACAAATATCCTTGTATTTTGGCTCTTTCTTCTACTGTATAAATATCGCCGACAATTGTTGTGGCGACTGGCATCACAGCTCCGGCTCCAATCCCTTGTATAAAACGGTATATAATTAAAGTTTCCATCGAATCGGCGAGACCGCAAAGCACAGAGCCAATTAAAAAAATAATGATGCCAAAAGCAAAAATCGGTTTTCTTCCAAACAAATCCGCCAATTTACCATATATTAAAATCGTTACGGAATTCATTAATAAATAGGAAGAAAAAATCCAGCTGTATTTTGAAAAACCGCCAATTTCTGCGACAATGGCAGGCATTGCTGTGGAAACGATCGTTGCCTCAACTGCAGCCATAAACATCGCCAGCATGACGGCAGCTAAAACGAACGGACGCTTTGTTTCTTTATGGTCTAGTTTTCCCCTATCTTTTTCAATAAGCGCCTCTTTCATCACGATCACCTCATTTGAAAATCACTTTCAATCGTTTGTAAGCATGAATTCATTTTGCCATAGCATCCGCATTCGTTCAATTGCTTTCCCCAAAAAACAATATCTATATTATCATTATTTGAAGGTTGGATGGATTCGAAACTATTGAGCCAATATGAAATAAAAACGCCGACAAGGGCGTTTTTATTTGGGAAACCTGGAATTTAATATCATTAGTTGTTTATGGAGCTTTTTTAAGATGACCCTTCTTGTAAAAATCCCCTCTAAAACACCGTCCTCATTCGTTATACATACGAACGTATGATTAATAACGAGCTTTAGCGCCTTCATCCAATCATCCGATACATTCAATCTGGAAACATCTCTGTTCATTACTTCTTCTACTTTCATATTTTGCAAACGCTCAAATTCGATTCGTTCCAATCCTAAAATTGAATCCATGATCAAATTCGTCGTAATCAGCCCGTGCAAACGATATTGAGCATCCAAAACCGGAACAGCTGTATAGCCTGTTTTCGTCAACACTAATAATGCATGCTCTAAGTTATTTCCCATTTGGACATGAGCCACTTTGTCTGCAGGTATCATCAAATCTTTAATCGAAATATTTGTAAATTCTCCAGAAAAAACTTTTGTCATTCGTTTCTTCCTCTCACTTTGACATTTCATTTTAATCATAACATATGATCTGGAAAATGTGTTCCATTTACCAAAAAGAAACTTCCTATATTTATGATATCATTATGTAAGCGTTTTATCACGCGATAAACTTACTTTTCTGCGAAAAGCGATACTCTTGTAAAGAACATCGTTCAGATGCCTCTCACACTCAAAAACTGGTCCTCACAAGCATACAGGTTACGTATGCGAACGGATTTTGTCATAAAGCTTCACTAATTTTTTGTATGTACATAAATCAAACTCTTTTTTTCCGCATTCAATATCATTGATTTCGCTCACAACCAATTCAATCGCAAAATGGTTGCGAAACAAAATTGCGACAAGCAATTGCTTTTCTTCTAGAGACAATACCGGTTGAACAGCTCGCATCGTTATTCATCCTCCAGTGCCTTCATTTTAAAAAACATCCTAACCATAACATATAATGAGCAGCTTTAAAATTATGTCGAAATTTGCTTACATCATGAAAAATAATATTCCTTTTTTCGCAGCTTTCAATTACAAGAAGCTGGAAATCGAATCAGAACCCCGAAGCTGGAGTATGTGCAGATTGTTTTTTGTTTATTTAACCAAGTCGATAAAATGACATCACCGTTCGAACCGCTGCATTCAGTTCCTCTGGCTCCGGCAATTGTATTTATTTACACTGATTCTAAATGATAGATACGTTGCACGTTATCAAATTCGCCAATTAAAGTGTTGGAAATGATGCGAGGGCTGCTCCCCTTTGAAACCGTATGCTCTTCCTGTTATATGAAAAGATTTGATTGAAATGAAATGGGAAACATGGACCCATTGCTCAATAAATCGCATGAACTTAAGAGCATCTTTGAGGCGGAAGCGAACAATGAAGCCAGCCAAACTTTCTCAAAAATAGTTGAACTAGAGCAAAAGATCATGTAGAGCTGTATTTCCGGTCATTTTGTACGTCAGAGCGTTGAATTAGGACAAAGAGTTGAAAGATGCTAATCATGCGTCATTAGGTGGGAAAAATGTTCAATTTCCAATCATCACGGTTGAAGCTCTTGGAGACAAAATACTCTTTATGAAAGGCTGCACATAAAACGAAGAAGTAAAAAGAAGCTGTCATTACCTTCAGTAAAATGTTCGATCAACTGCCAAACTTCTTGAATTCTTCTAAAAAATGAGCATTTGAAGAGAGTCTATGAGGCAAACTTTTTCACACTGACAAAGGCAGGAACGGCGGAGGGAAATTTCAGCCCTCCTGCCGCCCAATTTTTATTAAATAAGGCATCAATTTGCCTTACTTCCAGCCAGATGTATTACGAGTATTATTTAAGCAAATAGATGCCGTCTAGCTAAAAAAGGATGAACAGCCAGCCGACACATAGGAGTAATGGAAGATTTCTAAATAATTACTATCAGCTATTTTATTCCTGCCCTCATTCTTTTCTAAACGAAATGTGCCTCGATTATGATGATTTTTTCAATAAAATATAGATAAAGTAGGGCGCCCCGATTAAAGCTGTCATAATGCCCGCTGGGATGCCGTCCGGAAGTGCGATGTTTCGCCCGATTGTATCGGCTAGTAGTAGAAGCCATCCTCCCAACAAAATCGCAATCGGAAGATAAAGTTGATTGCGGGGACCAATCAGTGACCGTGCTAAATGGGGTGCCAAAAGACCGATAAACGCTACACCTCCCGTTACAGAAACCGCAGCTGCGGCAAGCCCGACAGCAGCCAATAGAAGCGTAATTCGCTCCCTTTCAATCTTCAAGCCAACCCCGACAGCAGAAGGATCGTTTAAACTTAATAAATTTAATTGTTGAGCTCTGGAAGCAATAAACGAAATCAAAATGACAATCCAAGGTAAAATTGCCAAAATAAACGGCCAATCTGCCCCCCAAACGTTCCCTGCCAGCCATTTGGCGATAAAATCAACTTTTTGCCGTTCTGCAGAAGAAATAATGACGATCATGGTTCCTGATAAAGCCATGGCGAAGCCGACACCGATAAGGACTAATCGAACGGGGTTTAAACCGGCATTTCGATCATAAGAAAAAACGTAAATAGCACCTGCCGTTAAAAGAGCGCCGATAAAGGCTGCGACTGGCAGTAAATACACAAATGAGCCGACATCAATTGGAAAAAATAAAAAGAACACTGCAATAGCTACTCCTGCTCCGGCATTAATCCCAATGATCCCCGGCTCAGCCAAATCGTTTCTAGTAATATCTTGAAAGATCGCCCCGGAAACCGCCAAAGCCATTCCTGCCAATAAGGTCACAATGATCCGCGGCAAGCGGACGGAAAATAAAACGAACTCCTCTTTAAACGTCCCGTGGCCGAGAATAGTTGGAAGCAAGCGATTCATCGAGACGGAGGAGGTGCCTAATCCCATTCCGATGATGGCCGTTGCAGCAATTAAAAGAATCAGAACAAGTATGATCAGCCGCTGCTTTTTTACAATTGCCGGATGTATGATCATGTGATAGCTTTCCCCCTTTTTTGCACAATGAACAGGAAGAAAGGCAAACCTAAAAAGGAAACAATGGCCGCCACTGGTGTTTCGTAAGGAGCATTAATCGTTCTGGCAAGCGTATCAGCGATTAATAAAAAGCAGGCGCCGAATATCGCAGACATTGGGAGAATATAACGATAATCGGCCCCTACGACCGAACGGACGATATGCGGAACCATTAAACCGATAAATGCCATATTCCCAACAAGGGCGACAGATGCACCAGTAAGCAATATAATGATGATAAACAGCACCATTTTTATTTGTGCCGTTTTTTGACCTAACCCGACTGCCACTTCTTCATTTAAACTTACAATGGTCAGCTGCCTTGAGAAAAAAAGAGAAATGGTGATCCCAACGAGAGCAATCGGTATGAGGATCTTGAGCTGTTTCCATGTTGCACCGACAAGTCCTCCAGCTGTCCACATCGAAACATTTTTGTAAATATTAAAATATAAGCTGATTCCTTCCGCGACGGCAAAAAGAAAAGCAGACACAGCAGCCCCAGCTAAAACGATTTGAAAAGGAGAAATCCTTCCTTTTTTTACCGCACCGATTCCAAAAACTAAAAAGGCGCCAGCTGCTGCTCCAATAAAGCACGCAATGGTCATACTAAAGTAATTTGCGTTCGGAAAAAGGGCAATTGTCAAAGCGAGTGCAGCATTTGCTCCGGCTGTCAGCCCTAATAATCCTGGATCTGCTAATGGATTGCGAGTCAATCCTTGCATGATTGCTCCAGCTACTGATAAAGAAGCGCCGACAAAAATAGCGCCGACTTCGCGCGGAAGACGAATTTCCCGAATCATATCAATCGTCTTACCAGCCTCATTTGTCGTTAGCGCCAGCCAAACATCTTTTACACTTGTGTCTGCCGCTCCAAACACCATCGCTAAAAAAAACGAACCAATCAGCAAAATGACTGCGAATATGAATTTAAAGAAAAATGAAGCGGAATCGTTTTTTAGCATACATCTCATCTCTTCTATTTTTCTATTTTATAGATGGAAAGAAGAGAAATTCATGCCTGCTGAATTTCGCTTCTTCTTATTACTTATTTTTTTCCAAGAAATTTTTCTCGAAAGAATTCAAGCTGATATTCCAATGTCAGTCGATCATTGAAATAAAATTCATTAGCATTTACTTCAAACACGCGATTGTTTTTGACAGCCGGTATGTTTTTATAAGTATCTGTTTCTTGGAAAGAGTTATCAGCATCCGAATACTTACTGACGATTAAATAATCCCCTGCAAATTCTGGAAGCACTTCAGTCGATAAAGCATAATAACCTTGTTTTAAAGCTTTCTCTTCCACTTTTTTAGGCATTTTTAGCTTCATGGCTTGGTATAAAATTTCTGTTCCTCTTCCCCAGTTGTTCCCAAACACATATAATTGCTTATCAAAACTTTCAATGACTGAAACAGTTGCATCTTCTCCAATTTTCGCGCGAATTTCTTCTCCTGTTTCTTCAGCTCTTTTTTTGAAATCCTCGACCCACTCTCTTGCTTCTTTTTCCTTATTTAAAAGCTTGCCAATTTCTATATGCTGTGTTAAATAATCGACTTTTCCATAAGTAAACGTAACAGTAGGCGCTATCTTTTTCAGTTTATCTACATTTTTAATCGTCGATAATCCGATGATTAAATCCGGATTTAGTTCAATGATTTTTTCTAAATCTTCATCAGATACTTCTGCAACATCTTTCAATTTGTCTTTCCAGCGCGGATTCATTTTTGACCATGAATCAACACCAACGAGATTTACTCCTAAAGACATCACATCTCCGGCAAATGACGAGAGAACAACGACTCTTTTAGGATTAGCCGGGACTTCAACAGGACCGTTTTCCGATTGATATGTAATCGTTTCAGGTTTTTCTTCTTTCTTTTCAGCGCTGTCTTCCTTTTTATTACCACAAGCGCTAACTATGAGAACCAACAAGAACAGAATTGGAATAAGACGTTTTTTCATGTTTTTCTTCTCCTTTTATTAGATTGTACGTGATGCATATTGGTTTATCTGTTCGGGGATCCCGTCCTATTACAGCATCAATTTGAAATACTTCTTTCAGCACGTTGCAGTCGATTACTTCGTCACTCGTCCCGGCTTTGATAATTTGTCCGTCTTTCAACGCTATAATATAATCGGCAAAACGAGCTGCTTGATTGATATCATGAAGCACCATGACGATTGTCCGCCCCTGCTCTTTGTTTAACTGCTGTAGAAGCTCTAGTACTTCAAGCTGATGCGCCATATCTAAATAAGTGGTCGGTTCATCCAAAAAGATGATGTCCGTTTCTTGAGCGAGCGCCATCGCTATCCAGACACGCTGTCTTTGACCGCCTGACAGCGCATTGACTGGCTGGTGTTTAAAATCGGCCGTTTTCGTAACTTCTAAAGCCCAGTTTATGACCTCAAGATCTTTTTTTGTTAATCTGCCGAAGCCTTTTTGATATGGGTAGCGGCCGTAAGATACAAGCTCTCCAACGGTAAGGCCGGCTGGACTTTCTGGTGATTGAGGAAGTATGGCCATTTTTTTCGCCAGTTCTTTCGTATCCTGCTTTAAAATACTCTCGCCATCAAGAATAATTCGACCGGATTGGTGCGGAATAATCCGAGTTATCGCTTTCAACAAAGTGGATTTTCCACAGCCGTTGGAACCGATTATCGTTGTAATTTTTTTATCTGGAATTTCAATTTTCATATCTTTCACAATCAGTCGATTGCCATAGGAAATTTGTAAACGATCTGTGTATAGGCGGATCATGGAAAACCTCCAATTTATTCCAAATTGATAATGATTATCATTTTCTTATACAAATATAATATAATACCACCCTTTCTCCTTGTCAATTATCATTTTTTTAAGAGAAAGAAGAAACCCGGCCTCCAAAGCCGGGTTTCTCGTCCGAATGTGTAACAAAGGGGGAGCGGGGGTTTAGCCGCGATGTTTCACTTCAAGACGTCTGTGAACTACTTCGTCTTACATTTATAATGATAATGATTATCAATATCGATGTCAACACTTTTTATAAAAAAATTTTTCAAAACAAAATTTCCTTTAATAGAAAAAACCATAACGCGAAGTTATGGCTACCAAGTAGTTGAAAAGCTAATATAAAAAATATAAAAAAGCGCGAATGCAATCAGCACGATATAAGCAATAAAAATCGGATTTCGAATATACGGGCGCTTTTCAACTTTTTCGCTTACTTCTGTATCATACTCGCTTTGCCTTTTTTCCATCTGGCTGCCCACTTGTAACGTATAAAACAGGCCGACAAGCAAAACTAACAAAAAAACACCGCCGAAGATCAAATTAGTAAATTGCATAAAAACCCCCCTTTTTCTCTATTATTTGAGAAAAAAGGGGGGTTTATTCAAAGGAGACCGTCTTGTTCATATAAATAAGAATATGGAATATCGATAAACAAATAATGATCGTCATCAAGCGGATAGGAAAACGTGCGGATCGTCTCCCCTGTTTCGATATCACTATACAAATCACTTAAAAACCCTTTTTTGTTGACGCGCATGCGAATAATATTTTCTAAAAAGTACGGGCGCCAGCTCCAATTTTTCATATAATATTCTTTTTGAAAAATCCATCGGTCTTCTTTTCGGAAAATATTTCCTGACTTTTGAAACCCGTTTTCATCACAAATATAAATACGAAAGCTCATGTCGCCAAGCTCTTCTGCTAAATGGGTAATTAATTCGTCAAATTGGCTGATAGCTTTTTTATATTTGTTCACTAGTTGTGACACCCGCTGATGAAACTGGTCGGAATATGAATAAAGTGTTTCAAGCTTTTTCTTTTCAAATTGAATGAAATGGTTGAATTCCTGCTGCAGTCTTTCTTTTAGAACACATCGATCAATAAATTCTCTTTCCGGATAATGAAGATAATATCCTTGATAATATCTTCCGCCATTTTTCCACGCATATTGCAATTGAAAGTTTGCCTCGATGTCTTCATATAAAAGCGTCGCACCGATTTTGCGCGCAAGTAGTGAAATCGAAAATAAAACATCGAAATACGATTGGCTGGGTGAAGCTAATTTTAATGGCTGCAAATCGATTTTCAAAATATCAGGAGATAATAACCCAATGCGGTCCAAATTGCTCGATTCTTTCCCAATATTGTCAATCGCAATTTTGATTCCGTAAGTCCGGTAATAAGTGAGCAAATGATGGAGCTGTTCGATATCTCCTAAATAATTGTGTTCCGTAATTTCCAGAACAATCCGGTTTAAATCAAGTCCTTTCTCTTTTTCTTCCAGCAGCAAATTTAAAAAGCTTTCGCCGTGATCGATCATAAGCAGATTTGGATCCCTGTTTATAAAAATGAGAAGATCATCATCCAGTTCTTTCATTTCCTCCAATGCTTTTTTGACGACTGTATCATCTACTTCCATTCGGTATTCTTCAGGGATCGAATCATCATGGAAAAAAAAGCCTAAGCTTTTGTATTCCCCTTCCATATGAATTCTGCCTAAAATTTCGTAGCCAATCACCTTTTGTTCATCTGCGCTAAAAATCGCCTGATAATAAGGCACAATTTTTTCGGTATTGGTTATGACATCTAGTGGGTCCATGGGCATCTCCCCGCTTCTTGTACTCTCATATGATACATGATTATAGCATTATTTGGAACATTAGAAAATGTTGAAGAACCGTTTTTGCGCATTTGCTACATTCCCATTTTTACATAATTGGAATGAGGCCCATCCTGGATGCAACGGTTGGCCTCTCAATTGATTTTATGTTTTGCGCCCGCTTCCACAATCAACAAAGTAGTTTGTTTTTTCAATGACCATACAAGCAGAAAACCGAGCAATAAAAGAACAGAGAGCAGAAACATTCCGTTTGCAAATGAAAAATAGCCGAAAATCATCGGACCGAAGGAAAACAAAGTAATTTGAGTGTTCTGGCTAAAATACCGATAGAGATATACAGGAATGAACGAAAAACAATTAACGGCATTAATCTCAACAATTTACAATCTGTTTGAACGAGTTTCATCAAGGCTTCAGCACTGCTGCTCCGATCTACGACTTTGCAAATGAAGTGATTGCTTCCATAAGTATGACGGGTCCAGATAAAAATATTCATCAAAATGACTTTTTTCTACACGGAGAAAATCGTCTAAGCAGAAAATATATTCAAAAAGATGGAGTTATTCTCTTGCTGATTCGAATAGGGGATTTTGAGGTGTCCTCTAAAATTATTTGAATTAGTTATTCAACATAAACGAATTTACTTTTTCTTTTTATCAATTTCAAAACTAGACTGTTGATTTTTATTGGTGTTAAATGAATCAATATCATCATTTCATTAAAAATCATTGACTCATTATTATTTTTTTCCATATCTTTTCATTCAATAGGTTTTATGAAAATATTTGTCATTACTAATACCTTCTCTTTGCAAATTTTTTATTTTATTTTTTGCTTATCTTTCAAATTTCTGTTATTAATAAATCTTCTTGCATCATTTCCTCTTACAATAGGTTTTTCCCTTAAAGTGACACCATTTTAATCCTCCTTCCTTAATAGCAATTTTACTAGAAATTTAAATCATTACATAGCTGCCCTTTATGTTTTATGAAAATTACACCATCCATTTCTCAATTCCTAAAGACTTTCTCGCTCCTGCAGAAGAGTTAAACCTTTTTCATCATATTTTCCAAATGATTGTTTTAATGTCGTCCATAGATGATAACAAAAAAGTTAATCAGAAAAAACGTGCATGTGAAGATTTGTCAAAAAACATTAAACAAGATGTTGAAAGTTTTATGTTATAATTTTTTCGATCGCTATAAAAACTGAAATGGTTGGTAAGAATGAATAAGTTGACAAGAAGACAATTTTTAAAGCATTTTTTCTGGACGGCTGCGTGCAGTTTATTCGCGAGCAGCGGTTTATACATCTACTCAAGATATATTGAACCGAGAAGACTAGAAATAAAAAAAATAAATGTTTCTCATCCAAAAATACCAAAAGGTTTTGATGGTTTGAAAATTGTTCAATTCAGCGACACACATCTAAATAACGACTTTACAATTGCAAATCTGGAACGGATCGTCAATCAAATCAATCGTCTAAACCCGGATATAATTGTTTTTACTGGTGATTTAATCGATGAGCCGAACAGTTATCCCGCTGTGCATCAGATTGCCCCGATTTTAAAACGCCTCCGTGCCGACTTCGGAAAATTTGCAATTTATGGAAATCATGATCACGGCGGATACGGCACTGATGTTTATCGCAATATATTACAAAATGCAGAGTTTCATTTACTGCAAAATGAAAAAAAAGAGATACAGCTGATTGACGGAAGCAAATTGATTGTCGCCGGCCTTGATGATGTCATGCTTGGAAGACCTGATTTTCATCAAACAATGGGCAATATTGACAAAAACTATTTTACTATTCTTTTAGCCCATGAACCTGATACAGTGCTTCAAGCAAAAAATTACAATGTTGATCTCCAATTATCTGGACACAGCCATGGAGGACAAGTAAAAATCCCTTTTATAGGTCCGCTTTACACGCCTCCTTATGCAAAATCCTTTTCGGAGGGCTTTTATACTGTTGATCATACGAAGCTTTATGTCAATCGCGGGTTGGGCACAACTAGACTGCCCTTTCGTTTTTTGGCAGTTCCAGAAATCACCTTGTTTACATTATATTCCAAATAATCCTCTCTTTTAACCGGCTTAAAAGTACTTGGCTTTCATTTCTCTAACCAAAATATGAAAAAAAGATGTTCATATTGAATTAGGTAAATTATAATAGCTACTGTAAGTGTCAGTTAAGGGGAATCGCAATGGATATTTTTAAAAACCGCAATTTTGTCAAATTGTTTTTTGCAGCGCTTGCTTCACAAATGGGTTCAACAGTTGGCAATATGGCGTTTGCTTTTTATTTGTTGGAGCATTTTAGCAGCAAACCTTATTACGCAACTATTGCTGAGCTGATGTATTCTTTGCCGACTGTATTTGTTTTTGTCATTGTCGGTGTAGTAGCAGACCGCTTCGATCGAAAAAAGGTGGCAGAGAACTGCGACTGGATTCGTGCAATTATGACTGCATGTTTGTTTTTCGCCTTATTTACAAATTCGATTCCGCTCATTTTTTTCATCTTGTTTTTGCGGAGTGCTGTCACGAAATTTTTTTATCCAGCCGAATCCAGTTTAGTACAAGCTATTTTGCGAAAAGATCAATATGCGCAAGCTTCAGGTTTGAATCAAATACTTTTCAGCATTTTTTTAGTGTTTGGTGTCGGATTAGGGGCATTGGCTTATCGAACAGTTGGAATTCATGGGGCCGTATTGGTTGATTTAATAAGCTTCGTTCTTTCCGCCTTGCTCATTCGCTCGTGTAAAATCCCTAAATCAGCAAGGCTACCAAACGGTCGAGTGTCATGGAAAGGTTTACATATATCATCCGCTGTTTCCGACTTTTTGGAAGGTATTCGGTACATTTTACATAATCGGCTTTTATCGCTCATTATTTTTGGTTTTTTCATTTTCGGCTTTGTTCAAGGAAGTTTTGCCGTTCTTCCGTTATTTACAATGAAATATGAGCTGGCACCGAATTCTTATGAAATGTATTCATCTTTATTTGCCATTTTTCTCGGTGCGGGTCTTTTAGTCGGCAGTACAGTTTCAACATTTTTTGCTAAAAAAATAAAACCGTTTCCAATGTTTGTTACACCGATATTTTTGACAAGCATTTTTGTTTTTCTCCTTGGTTTTGTGGATGAAGTAGAATTTTACTTGTCGATTATTTTTTTGATCGGCATGTGCATCGGTCCTGTGAACGTAGCAATTGGCGGTTGGATTCCGAATATCGTTCATCCAAAGCTAATGGGACGTGTCAGCGGATGGATCGACCCGTTAATGATGTTTGCGCAGTCTGCTACGCTTTTATGTATTGCACTATTGTTTCCAAACATCATTCGAAACATCGATTTACTTTATTACGGTATGGCTCTTATCATTCTTTTCGTCTTTTTCTTTTATATGATCTTGATGCCGAAATATTTAAACGAAAAACGGCATCGGATAGGTAAAAACACAATCAAATCGGTTTTATAACAAAAATGTGTTTGACAGTCAGACTTATACTCCCAATCATGTGGATCATAGTGGATGAGAATTCACCCTACAACCGCATTGATTGGGAGTTTTTTTGTGATATTCGTTTGAAGGAAAGTGATAATAATAAACTTTACCGAAAAAATTCATCATTAGTTTTGCTTCTACCCTCAAGAAAACTTCTACTAAACGTATAGCAAGCAAAAAAGGGGGTTCTAATAAGTCGTTTTTACGGCTTATTGACGCCCCCATTAATGTTTTAGAAACGTTGATATATCGGTGTTTATGATTTTTGTTTTCAATGGCGATTGCTTTCTGGCCCCCCCTCCCTATCATGCTCCGAAAGAAATTCGAATCTTTTACAGAATGTGAAATAAATAAATAAATGAATGAAATCAGCCCCGCTGCCAATAAATTATAAAAGATGACCCCGGCTCCATACCGAGATCATCTCTTAACCGTTTAGTCCCCTGATCAAACTGCCCACTCGACGCCCATTTTAATTATGCCGAGCATGGTCAATGGTTTGCTCTAGTATTTTTTTTACATGCTCATCATCATGTGAATAGTAAACTGTCGTTCCTTCCCTTCTAAATTTGACTAAACGCAAATTTTTTAGAAACCTCAATTGATGGGACACGGTTGATTGCAAAAGCTCAAGCTCGGCAGCTATTTCATTCACAGAACATTCTTGTTTTTCCGCAAGTAAATGTAAAATCCGAATTCTAGTCGGATCCGATAACGCTTTAAACGTTTGCGACACGATAAAAAGCGTTTCTTCGTCTATATCTAGAAATTCCTCTTTTCCGCTCATGACCCACCCTGCTTTCTAAAATATTTCATAATAACTATTATAGGCATAATTAATAGACTGTAAAAACTGGTTGCATTTTCTATTCATGAAAGTATAATGTAAATAAAGATTACGGAAAATAATGAAAAAGGAGAGACATCATGGACGATATCAGTCATTATAAGCTACGGGATGAGACGCCGGAAAATATAGCACGAGCCATCTATGTTGTCAATCGGCATGCAAAAACAGCACCAAATCCTAAATATTTATATTATTTAAAAAAGAAGGCGCTGCAAAAACTGATCGCTGAAGGAAAAGCAACAAAGAAAGGACTGCATTATTCAAAAAATCCAAAATTAAGCAAACAGCAGTCAGATGTTCTGGTGTCGGCAGGAAATTATTATTTTCATATGCCTCCTACAAAAGAAGACTTCCAAAACCTTCCTCACTTAGGTTCCTTAAATAATTCATACCGAAACCCGAAAACAAATCTATCATTGTCAAAGGCAAAAAATTTATTGGAGTATTATATCGGTATGGATAAAGCGAATCGACCGCTTTCTTCTCCCAAACGATTCCATCGTCATACATATCAAAAACCGGTGTTTAAACGATTAGGCGAACGGTATGATTGAGTAAAAAGAGAGGCTTATTCAGCCTCGTCTTTTAATTCATCATCTTCTTCATTTTTAAATAACAATTCATCGATTTGCTCAATCAAGTGATGGACCTCAGGTTTGCTAATTTGGGCATTTGCACCTACCTGTTGTCCTTTATGTTTTAAATCATTCGTAATCAATGAGGAAAAAATCACAACCGGAATATGATCCAGCTCTGGATTTTCCTTAATTCGCTTCGTCAAATGCAATCCGTCAAGCTGCGGCATTTCGATGTCCGTAATGACTAAATCAACACGCTCCTTAACCGGTTCGCCTTCATTTACAATATTCTCTAAATAGTCCAGTGCATCCTTGCCGTTTTCAAAAAACTCAATCTGTTGAAATCCCGCCTCCGTCAATGTGTCGTTCAACAATCTGCGCAACAGCGGGGAATCTTCGGCAACGACAATTTTTTTATCAGATCTGTCCCTCTTTTCCAGTTTTTTCGCTTTTTCCTGCTGGATTCCGGACTCAGGATTAATTTCAACAACGATTTTTTCAAAATCAAGCATTAAAATCATTTCGTCTCCCATTTTGACAACGCCGGTAATTTGAGTTTCCAATCCTTGATACATTTCAGAAGGCTTTTCAATTTGCGACCAAGACACACGATGAATTTGGGTTACTTGATGGACGCGAAACACAACTTTTTGTTGGTTAAATTCCGTTACTATCAGCTTATCTTTTTCGCTGGGCTCGCAATTCGGATCGCCGATCGCCTTCGGTACGTTAACTACCGGGAGCACTTCTCCTCTTAATTCAATAATTCCTTCAACGTATGGATGGACGTGAGGCACGCTCGTTACAGGAAGAGGCTGAATGATTTCTTTTACTTTCATCACATTTATACCGAATTTATTCGAGCCGACGAGAAACTCTACAAATTCCAACTCGTTCGTACCGCTTTCAAGCAAAATTCCCTTTTCGTTCATATCTTTCTTCCTTCCGTCTAATATTTGCGAACGTTTCTTCTTCACTTTTTTATATCGGTTTTATTCTTTGTTCATTTAATACAAATTGGGAAATAAGTCTGAACAGCGTTACTCACAAAAACGTAAATGATACATTTTATTTCGACAAAGACGACTTGATTTCCTTTTTTTATAAAAAACTTTTATGTAGGTCAAACACCTTAAAAGTGAAGTTGCATATGTTATGGTGAACAACTGAAAAGTGAAAGGAGCATGAACGTGTATCCATTCTATCGACAAATCCTCCCGGGAGTTCAACAGCCAGAATTTTTTCCGGGATTTCCAGGGATGGGTGGAGGATTTCCTTCGTTTCCTCCTACGGGGACTGGTCCCGGTTTCCCTCCATTCGGCCCTCCTGGAATCGGCGGAAGTCCGAGTGACGGTTTTGGACAGCAGCAAGGACCGCCTTCAGGACCGCCTCCAAGTTTTATTCCTCAAGAATCACCCGGAGTCGGAACATTTGCAGTTGATCCCGGAGGCATTAGAAGATGTTTACATCGCTTTACATTTATCCGATTAACAAACGGCAGAAGCTTCTGGTATTTCCCTGTGTTTGTAGGACAAAGGTCCATTGCCGGGTGGCGCTGGAGACCTCGTCAAAATCGATGGGAATATTTCGGCATTGATTTAAACAGAATCTCTTCCTTCTCATGTTTTTAAGATGACACTCGGGGCAGTCTAATAAGTCGTTTTTGGCTTATGGGACTCCCCTTTACTATTTTAGAAACGTTGATATATTGTTTTCAACCGATTGGACTTTTTAAACATCCGCATGCTAGTCACCTATTAAACCGGTATTTTTATCGGGATCAACAGGGTTGTAAATGGATTGAAAAGCAAGATCTACAGCTGATTTAGCCGTTTTAGCGAACTGAATTTCGACTGTTCTCCGCTCATCTAAATAACAGCCTTCAAAGGCGATTTGCTTCACGGTGTTCGACCATCCTCCTGAATTTTCAACGATGATGACACGTTTTTTGTTCATATATGCGGCAGACAATTCTCCAAGCGTTCCATTTCCTCCTCCAATCATAATGATGGCATCTGCGGAATGAACAAGCAAAACGCTTCTGTAATCAAAACCTAATCCAGTATTAATCGGAATATCAATAAATTCGTTTGCTGCCAGTTTGTCGTCTCCAGCCAAAATACCTACGACAAGGCCGTTTGCTTGTTTGGCCCCTCGTGAAACTGCCTCCATCACTCCGCTTCCGCCGCCTGTCAAAAGAACAGCTCCTCTTTTAGCAATTTCTGAACCGATTTCTTCAGCCAGGAGGCGGACATGTTCCGGAATCAAGCCGGATTGACCAATTACTGCAATTCTCTCCATCATAAGCCTCCATTTCAAATTTTTTGCTGTTTTATATTATAGAACGAAGCTTGTGAACAGCTTGTATTGCTGTCACTGTTTAGCCTTTTATAAAAAGAGTTCCTTTTGATTGTTTACCTTACAAAAGAATTTGAGGGGGCGCATACTGAATTTTTTCTTACTCTCGCCTTTGTTTTCCTTTTTATCTTCTATGTATGCTTGTCAAGTCTTTCAAAACCGCTGTATCGATAAATTGAAAGAGCAATTTTCCGCCTTTCATTGTTAAATTTTGCACTCTTCAAGTTTCTTTTTTATAATGTGCAAAAACTTACCCATCCTATTTTTTACGAAGCAGGCCGCATTTTTTGCCCGCTACAATTTTGGACCTTTATGAAACCGGAACCAACCCATTTTATAAAAAATATAAAGCATTCCTGTTCCGATGAGAGCCATGACTCCTAATACAATATAATAGCCATACTTCATTTTCAGCTCGGGCATATATTCAAAATTCATTCCATAAATTCCTGCGATAAACGTAAGAGGCATAAAAATAGACGAAATAACCGTCAATGTCATCATAATCGTATTCATCCGGTTTGAGTTGTAAGATAAATAGCTGTCCCTTATATCAGCCGCAAGCTCCCGATTTGCCTCCGTCATCTCGACAAGCTTGAGTAAATGGTCATAAACATCATAAAAATACAAATCTTCCTCCTTCATTTCGTTCAGCCTGTTGGACGAGATGATCCGGTACATCAAATCCCGCATCGGAATGATTGTTCTTCTTATTTTTGATAATTGAGACCTGATGGAAAAAAGCTCTTTCATTAACTCATTGATCGATTTGTTTTTATTGTTTTCCTCAATTTGATTTAATAAATCTTCCAAATGGTACACGGGCGGAAAAAAATCATCAACGAGCTTATCAGTCAATTGATGCATGATTTTCATAGGCCCTTTTTTTAAAGAATCGTCTTTTTTGATTCTCAGCCAAATGTTGTTTAGATCTCGAATGGCATTTTTGTGAAATGTGACGATTCCTTTTTCGTTTACAAATAAGTCAAGCTCTTCCGGTTCCAGCGTCTGTTGATGAATTCCGTGCAACACAACAAACATATAAGAGTCATAAAAATCTATTTTCGGCCGTTCAACATTTTCGACACAATCCTCAATGGACAAAGGATGAAAATGAAAAAATTTCCCTAGCAATCTAATTTCATCTTCCGTCGCCTTGTAAAAATCGACCCAGTACCAAAGAACTTCCTTTTTTCGAATCTCTTTTAATGCCACATCATATTTAGCTTCCAAATCAGTTGTAATGACTAATGTTCGTATCATAGACATCACACTTTCTAAATTTTTTTGGACATAAATTTAGTTTACCAATAAAAGCTTGGGACAAACATGATAAAATATAAGACGACACTTATTAAAGCAGGTGATTTGTATGGAACATTTGATTAACCAAAATGTAAAAAACATTGCGATTTCCGGCATTCGAGCTTTTTTTAACATCGTTTCCAACTATGACGATATCGTTTCGCTAACGATTGGTCAGCCTGACTTCCCAACGCCTTCACATATAAAAGAAGCGGCAAAACAGGCAATTGATGACAACTATACAACGTATACGCATAATGCAGGATTGATCGATGTAAGAGAAGCAGCATGCCAATTTGTACATAAAAAATATCATCTCTCCTATGATCCTGGTTCGGAAGTGATTGTTACAATCGGGGCCAGCCAGGCGATTGATATAGCGCTTCGAACGATTTTGGAGCCCGGGACGGAGGTAATGCTGCCAGGTCCTGTTTATCCGGGGTATGAGCCAATTATTCAATTGTGCGGAGCAATACCCGTTTATGTTGATACGACAAAAAACAAATTTAAATTAACTGCGGATTTGATTAAACAAAATATAACAGAAAAAACCCGATGCATAATTTTGCCTTACCCGTCCAATCCGACAGGCGTTACATTCACTGCAGAGGAGCTGATAGAGATTGCCGATGCCGTTCGCGGGAAGGATATTTTTATTTTAGCGGATGAAATTTACAGTGAATTAACGTATGATGCACCTCATACCTCGATCGCTTCTTTTTTGCGGGAGCAGACGATCGTCGTCAATGGACTTTCCAAATCGCATAGCATGACTGGATGGCGGATCGGATTTCTTTTTGCGCCGAAAGATATCACAAAACATATGTTAAAAGTGCATCAATATAATGTTTCATGCGCTTCGTCGATCTCTCAAAAAGCTGCTTACAACGCTTTAACGGAAGGGTTTCATGATGGTCAAATAATGAAAAAAGAATATGAAAAAAGATTGGAGTACGTATACGGTCGTCTCGTTGCAATGGGATTTGAGGTTGTTAAACCAAGCGGAGCCTTTTATTTGTTTCCTTCGATTCAATCATTTGGACAAAGCTCTTTTGATTTTGCTTTGGAGCTGGTTGAGAAGGCTGGTGTTGCGGTCGTCCCGGGGAGCGCTTTTTCCAAATTTGGAGAAGGGTTTATCCGCATCTCTTACGCTTACTCGACAAAAGAGCTGGAAAAAGCTTTGGACAGGCTTGAGCATTTTGTGCAACTGAAAAGAAAATAGAAGGGGGTGTCTAATAAGTCGTTTTTACGGCTTATTGGCGCCCCCATTAATGTTTTAGAAACGTTGATATATCGGTGTTTATGATTTTTTGTTTTCAATGGGGATTTGACTTTCTGGACAGCCCCTTTGTTTTGGCAACTTAATTGTGAAAACGGTGCCTTTTTCGCTGCTCGACACATCGATCGTGCCTTTATGATTTTCAACAATTTTATATGTGATCATTAATCCTAGACCTGTTCCTTTTTCTTTTGTCGTTAAAAAAGGCTCCCCTAATCTTTCTAGCAGCTCTTTCGGTATCCCCTCTCCTTCATCTTTTATTTCAATCACAATGGAAAAATTTTCAGATTTAGTAGAAATTGTAACTGTTCCTCCATTTGGCATTGCTTCAATTGCATTCTTAATGAGATTGATAAAAACTTGCTTCAATTGGTTTTTATCGCAAACAACTTCTTGAATCTCATCAGAAAATTTTTTCTCAATCACAATATTTCTTAATATTGCTTCCGTTTCCAGCAGTGTAACAACTTCGCGTAAAATCGTTTTGACATTTGCTTTTTCAAAAACCGTTTCTTGCGGTTTCGCAAGCATCAGCAATTCACTCAAAATCATTTCAATTCGATTCAGCTCTGAAAAAATGATTTCAAAATATTGATTATCTTTTTCGATTTCACCATGCATCAGCTGTAAAAAACCTTTTATTGCTGTTAACGGATTGCGTATTTCGTGGGCGATACCTGCTGCCAGCTGCCCTGCAACAGAAAGCTTTTCAGAGCGAATCATCAATTCTTCCGCATGTTTATGTTCAGACAAATCTCGTAAAATTATTTGAACCGCCGGTTCGCCAAAATATGTTGTCGGAATGCAAACCATTTCGGTATGGACAATTTTTTTCGAATATGTATACCAGCTTTGCTTGGTCACGATTGTTTCCGTTCTTCCGTTCGTTATGTCATCTAATTGATCTTTGACATGCTGATGATATTCCGGGTGTAAAAAATGATAGATGCTTTTGCCCAATACGTCCGGATAATCTTGCGCACCGAAAAGCTTGATCCCCGACTCATTCATAAAAACCCATTTATCATTATGAATCACTGCAATTGTATCGATGGAATTTTGAATCAGCCTTTGATACTTTTCACTGCTTTGCTGCAAAATGCTTTGGTATATTTTTTTGGATGAAATATCGGTAATGACAAGCAGTTCTGCTTGTTCGCCTTTATATGATATAAGCACGCTCTTCAACTCAACATAGATCTTGTTCCCGTCCAAAGATGTCCAAATTTGTTCTAAAATTCCGCTATCAATTCCTTTGTGAAGATTTTCAATCGTTTCATGGACAGATTCGTGAAACATTTTGTCAATAAATTGGAAAACCATTTTTCCAACAATATCTTCACTGCTAGTCGCCACAAGCAGCTTAACAGCAGCCGTATTAGCATATTGAACTTTCCCTTTTTTTGAAATTATGAGCGGGCACGGAAGCTCGTGCACAAAATCAAGAGCACCGTCAGCACGTATCGGATTTACTTCTTTGGGAACTTCATCTATCTTGTCATCCGCCGAAGTGACAGCAAACTTTAAGACAAATTCTCTTTGATCCTTGTTCAAATGATTGTATATAACATCAACTGACGTTTTCATCCAAATATAGGATCCATTTTTCTGCAAAAAACGGAAGGAACAAGGAAAGATATCATCTCCATGATATAAAAAGCTTTCAAATATATTTATATCTTCTACATGCAAGTATTCTGAAAGATTGGAACCGATTAGTTCTTTTTGTTTATATCCGAGCACTTTCAAACAATTTGAGGAGATGTATTCAAAATAGCCTTCATTAGAAATAACCGAATAAATGATTTCTGTTTGATTGTGCACACCCTTTTGTATTTGTTGACTCATCCCTGGCCCCCCTATTACTACCCTTTCCAGAAAGAAAAAGTCTATCTTGCTCATTGACCTGCTACTTTTTGTCCACCTAAAATTTTAATATAGTTTTACAAAATAAACATCTAAAAATGTGTCAATCTTACTATTTAAAATGTTTTTTCGACTTTTTCCACTGCATTTCCTTCCCTATAAAAAATATGTATGTATCAACATTTTAAAAAATACTGGCCAAAAAAGGGCTAGTTTTTTTTGTCTTATGCGGATTTTTCGGTTATTTTGCGGTTTTTGCGCTTCCCTCAGGTTTAACAACGCACCGGAGGCATGCAAGAGGTGGTATGAGCTTTACCGATTTTGCGGCCATGTGCGGTTTTTGCGCTTTCTTCGGGTTTCACACCATTCGGAGATATGCAGATAGGACAAAAGTTTGCGGTTTTTGCGGCATGTGCGAATTTCGAACCGTTTATCGAAAAATCTTTATGCGAATGCGGCATCGTTCAATTTATATGAATGGTTTTCGATAACTAATAGAAAAGCCATCGCTCGTTAAAAAGCGACGGCCCTTCTATATAATTTATTTTTTATTGCTCGTCATCATTTGATTTTGCATTGGAATTTCCGGCGTATTCTTTCTGTAAATCGATGTATGCTTTTACAATATCTCTCGCTATACGTTTATTCACATCTTCGCTTCCGGTTCTTTTTGTCCAAGGGACGACAACACTGAAAGCAACCTGCGGATCTTTGGCAGGATAATAGCCGATAAATGTTAAATTATAAACGTCTGTCCCCCAGTATTGGCGCTTCGTACCATAATAAGTCGTTTCCGCTGTTCCGGTTTTGCCCGCAACATTTAATCCATGTAACTGAGCGTAAGCTGTTCCGCGTCGAGTATTCGTCACTAGATAAAAGCCTTGTTGGACGCGTTGAATATCCTCTTCCGTATTGTTTATTCGGTTTAACACTTTTACCGGCATTTCTTGAGCAATCGGTCCGAGCCCATCGTCAGTCGGTTCAAGAATTTCTGTTACAAGCCGCGGCTTGACACGGTATCCGCCATTTGCAATCGTTGAAACATATTGGGCCATTTGCAGCGGTGTGTACGTATCAAACTGACCAATGGCAAGGTCAAGCAATTTCCCTCTGTCAATTCCAGGATCAGATTGCTGCCCTGCGGACTCCTGCGGGAGATCAATCCCTGTCGGAACCCCTAAACCAAATTGGGCATAGTAATTCCGCATCTTTTGAAAATCTTCGTCTTTAGCTGGAAAACTTCTTCCCGGATAATATTGTATACCAGCAATTTTCATAGCGATATGGAACATATAAACGTTTGAACTTCTTTGCAACGCTGTTAGGTCAGATACAGCCCCCATATTTTGATAAGAAGATTTTTCCGGAGTCCCTTTTAAACGAATTGGTGCGTCATAAAAGACGGTTCCGTGTCTCAGACCAAATTGATATCCTGCTAAAACTGTCGCACCTTTAACGGTAGAACCCATTTCATATTGCGTCCCAAATGCACCGTAATCAAAGTTCAACATCTCTCCGGAATCGTACATTCGTCCGACCATCGCCAAAACGTCTCCTTTATACGGATCCATCATGACAACGAAAGCGCGGTCAACTAAATAATTTCCACGTCCTCTTGCTGCTTTGATCTGCTGATCAACAATTTTTTCAATTCTTTTTTGCAGTTCGATATCGATGGAAAGTTTTAAATCGAATCCTCTTCTGCCGTCATCAATTTCCTTTTGTGAAATCGTATTTCCATCTTTATCAGATATATATTGAACTTTTGCTTTTCTTGGGTTTAGATAATCCTCATATTGCTGCTCCAAATAGCTTTTTCCAACTCGTTCATTTCGGGCATAGCCTCGAGCTACAAAAAATGATTTATTGTCTTCTGGTATCCCTTCTTTTGGAGATGAGATTTTCCCTAAAATCGTTTTAAATACGTCATCATAAGGGTACACCCTTTCCCAATCTGTGATGACATCGACACCCGGAAGATTTTCCAGCTGTTCCGCAACCCTTGAAACTTCTTCTTGGCTTAAGTTCGTTGCGACAATCTGCGGCTCATACGCATATCCGGATGAAAATTTCGTATATAGAGCGGCAAGCTCCAATTCTTTTGGATCCTTCTCGATTTTTTTAATTTCTTCTTCCGGAACCCGTTCAACCTGAAGTGGATATGTTTCCTTAGGTTCTAATTTTTTCTCTTTTTCCGTCAATAAGTTTTCTGCCTTTTTTGGATTTTTGGCTATCCAATAATCCCGCAAATCTCTTTCTCTTAGAAAAGATGTGTCGAGATCAATCAGCTGTGCTAATTTTTTTGCTGTTTCCAGCTTGTCTTTCGTTTTGGTCGTCTTCTCCACCGTATAGGTCACAGCAGGAACATTTTTGTTGTCTACAACGATTCTCCCGTTTCGGTCAAACATTTTTCCTCTTGGTGCAGGATATTGCGCAACATTCACTTCTGTCCGGCTGACTTCTTTCGCATATTCTTCACCCTGAACAATTTGAACGATGCCAAGGCGGACGACAAGTGCGGCAAATAAAAGAAAAACGATAAAAAAGAAAAAATTGATACGAAAAATTCTCGCTTTCCTTTGCCGTTTTGTCTCAGAAGGAGTTGTTTCCGCTTCTTTTTTCACGAAGGAATCTTCCTTTCTTTTCTAATATAAATCATGTTTCAGTCGACTCATGAACTTGTAAATATATTGTAACATACATTACAAAGTTTTGTTTTCTATACAGATTGTCAACCCCTAATTCTTATCAATTTATAGACATTTTGCTTAATTTTGTCACTTCTTGAAGGAAGTATATCATATATTCCCTCGGTTGGAACCCTATAATTTCAACAATTACATGATAATGTTTATAAACTTAAAATCTATTATTTGTCAATGGAAGGAATAGACAAAAATATGACAAAAAACGCATGTTATGATAGTTTCGTAAATTACATGAACAAATTTCAAGGAGGTAGAAAACGCATGAAGAAATCTATTATTGCTTCTATTGCAGCAGCTGCCGCCATTTTCACTGCAGGCGCCGGCACAAATGCCAATGCAGCTGAAATTCAAAACCAACCAGTTCAAATCAAAAGCTACGTACAAACTTTCGGACCTTATCATATAAACGAAGATCAATTGAAACAGCTCATTCAATCAGCTGATTCAAAAGAATTGCAAAATCTATTAAACAACTGTTTACAAAATCCAAGCATAGAAGCAAATAATGCTATAAAAGAAGCAATTAAAAGAAACACAAACCAGCCTGCGAACAAGCAAGCTGTGAAAAAACCAGCCCAAACTACTCAAAAAACAACTCAGCCAGCACCATCTGCCAATGACAAAGCAACCAACAACCAAACACCAAAACAATCACAAACCGCTTCATCCGTAAATGCATTTGAGAAAAAAGTAGTTGAACTAACAAATGCTGAGCGGCAAAAACAAGGTTTGAAGCCTCTTGTTTTAGATGAAGCTTTAAGCAAGGTAGCTCGTGAAAAATCTTTAGATATGCAAAGAAACAAATATTTTTCCCACACAAGCCCGACTTACGGATCTCCGTTTGACATGATGAAAAAGTTCGGCATTTCCTTCAGAACAGCAGGGGAAAATATTGCAATGGGGCAGCGTACTCCTGAAGAAGTTGTTAATGCTTGGATGAACAGCTCTGGCCACAGACAAAACATTTTAAATCCTAACTTTACTCATATCGGCGTTGGTTACGTGGAAAATGGAAATTACTGGACACAAATGTTTATTGGAAAATAATAGATCGGACAGTTCACTCATTTCAACTGTTCAAAAGGTGGGGGATATGCCCCCACATTTTTTTGAAAATAAATTCGCTGAGAAGCTGAGAAAAAGAATAAGCTGACTAAAATTGTGTGACTTGAAAGAATGATGTGCGTTTTTATTTTTTCCACAGCTTATATAATGCATGTATTCCGCTATTTTCTTCTCCCATTTCAGCCAGTTTTTCATACAAGCTTCTCGCAAGCTCAAGCCCTGGTACGTCTAATTCCATTCTTCTTGCTTCCTCTAAAGCAATGTCCATATCTTTTATAAAGTGCTTGACATAAAATCCAGGCTCAAATTGATTCGAAAGCATTCTCGGCGCATAGTTCGACAAAGACCAGCTTCCAGCAGCTCCGGAGGAAATGCTTTTCAACACCTTATCTGGATCCAGCCCCGCCCGAACAGCGTAGGCAAGCGATTCACAAACACTAATGATGCCGGCAGCAATCGCAATTTGGTTGCACATTTTTGTATGCTGCCCCGCACCAGCTTTTCCTTGATAAACAATATTTTTTCCCATTTTCTCAAAAATTTCAAAACATTCATCGAACGTCTCTTGATCTCCTCCGACCATAATCGATAGCGTTCCATTTTTTGCGCCGACATCTCCTCCTGAAACAGGTGCATCTAAAAAGGAAATGCCTTTTTCCTTTGATTTTTCGTATATTTTTTCGGCAAGCGATGGTTTTGTCGTTGTCATGTCAATACATATAGCTCCTGGATAGGCATTGGCTAAAATTCCATTTTCACTAAAATAAACTTCTTCAACATCTTTCGGGAAACCAACCATCGTGATAATAACATTCGCATCTTTTGCGAGATCTTTGATCGATTCTTTCCAAGCAGCACCTTGATTGATCAAATCTTCGGCCTTTTCTTTTGTCCGGGTATAAACCGTAAGCGGATAACCCGCTTCAAGCAAATGACGTGCCATGCTTTTTCCCATTACTCCAAGCCCAATAAAACCGATTGTTTTTTTTGACATATTGTTCACCCTTTCCCCATTTCAGTGTATACGGCTTAGTAATGAAACTGTTCTGCTATGAAACGCTTGCATTTCAGCTTTCAGTGCACACCCGATTAAATGGACTTTACTAAACCGCCGTCAATCAAAAAGGTTTGTCCAGTCATATATGTATTCAAGTCAGACAGAAGAAACAGCACATAGTTCGCAAATTCATTCGGTTCTCCGTAGCGATTGAGAGGAATCGCTTCCAAATATTTGTTCTTGATCTCTTCTTTCGGAATACCGAGCTTCGCTGCATTCCATTCTTCCAATTGATCAATCCGTTCTGTTGCAATTCTGCCGGGTGACGCCGTGTTAATTAAAATATTGTACTTTGCAAATTCTGTTGCTAACGTTTTCGTCAGCCCCACAATTCCTAAGCGAAACGTGTTGGATAAAATTAAACCCGGGATCGGCTCCTTCACGGAAGAAGAGGCAATATTTACGATTTTCCCTCCTCTTTGTTTCATATGCGGAAGAATCTCGCGAATGGTACGGATATAGCTGAGCAAGTTTAATTCAAAAGCATTTTGCCAATCTTCATCAGTCATTTGCTCAAATCCTCCTGCAGGGGGACCGCCAGCGTTGTTAACGAGTAAATCAATTTTGCCAAACTCTTTTATTGTCTGATTAACTAGCCTGCTAATTTCCTCTTTTGAAGTAATGTCTGTTTTAATAAAGGCTGCTTTTCCTTTTCCAAGCGCATTTAATTGATTTGCCACGTCTATTAGCTTTTCTTCATTTCGGCTTGTGATCATCACGTCGGCTCCTTCTTCCACAAGCCTTGTTGCAATCGCTTTACCTAATCCTTGACTTGATGCCAAAACAAGTGCTGTTTTACCTTTGAAACCGAAATCCATTGACATTCCATCCTTTCACCTTTTCTTTCATCTTATCATGTCTTATCAAAATGTGGGAAACTTTCGTTTTACTCCCATTCTGAATTTTTAAACGGCATAGAGCCTCATTTGTTTGCTCAACACTGTCAAAGGCGGCTTGCGAAGGTGCGTTTAAGCTTGTCTTCTTTCACGCAGTAGTATGTCCAAAATTCAAATCTCAAAGGGAGCTTTAAACCCATGCTTTTTCTTGACATCAACTGTTATGGTTTTCTTATCTGCCTGCTCATCTAGGTGAATTGCATTCAAATCAATAATGAAGAAGGAGCTGTCCAGAAAGTCAAATCCCTATTGAAAACAAAAAATCATAAACACCGATATATCAACGTTTCTAAAACATTAATGGGGGCGTCAATAAGCCGTAAAAACGACTTATTAGACACCCCCTGCATATTTTTTATAACTTAAAGCGTTCTACTAAGCCTTTTAAGCGGTTGCTTTCTTCGCTTAACGATTCCGCTTTTTCCGCAACCATTGAGAATGCTTTGACCTGCTCGTTCGTTGTTGCACTGACTTCTTCCGCAGAGGCAGCTAGCTGCTGGGTTACTGCAGAAATATTTTCAATCGATTCGACGACTGTTTCTTTTTGCTCATTCATCCGATCGATCGCATTTAATGTTGATTTAATGGCATTAAGCAAATCTTCCATTTTAATTGCAATTTCATGAAACGCATTGCCTGTCACTTGAACAGCTTTGTTTTGTTCTTCATGAATTTTCTTCGAACGACTCATTGCATCGTAGGCATTTTTCGTTTCAATTTGGATTCCTTCAATCATATTTTTAATGTTTTCTGTCGCTTTTGCCGATTGTTCAGCAAGGTTTCTTACTTCCTCAGCGACAACTGCAAATCCTTTACCTGATTCACCTGCTCTTGCTGCTTCAATACTTGCATTTAAAGCGAGCAAGTTCGTCTGATCTGAAATTTTGGAAATGGTCGACACGATATCAGAAATTTTTTCAACTCGATCTACAAGATTTTGTAGTACGGATTGGACCATCTCAGATTCTTTGTCAGCCTCATTTGATTTTATTTGAAGCTCATTTAGCTTTTCTAAACCATTATAGCTGGCATTTTGTGATTCGTAAGATAAATTTTCGACATTTTTTACATCATTGTTTACTTGTTGAATACAATCTTCTAATTGTTTGATTTGTCCGTTTATAATTTCCGTACTGTTTGCCTGCTCACCTGAGCCTTTTGCAATTTCCTCAATTGCAACGGAAATTTCCTCACTTGACGCAGTAGCTTCTTCCGAAACCACGTTTAATGTTTGAGCAGATTGCTGCAGCTCCTTCACAGATCCGTCCAGATCGAGGAGAATTTGTCGGATGTTATCGGTCATCTTCGTAAAGCTATTAGCCAATTTCCCGATTTCATCTTTATTTTTCACTGTTAATGTTCCGGATAAATCTCCTTCAGCCATTTTGTCGGCGTTTTTAGCCAAAAGCAAAATCGGCTTTGAAATGTTTCTCGAAACAAAACTAGTGATGAAAAATGCCACAATCAATGCAGCAATAATAATGGAAACGTTAATGCTCCGGATTGTGCGGGCTGTTTGCTCCAGATTTGCATCCGAATAGACTACACCGATTTTCCAATTTAGTTCCGTGATCGTTTCAAAAATAATGATTGAATCTTTTCCATTTTCTTTTATAGAAGCTATACCACGTTTTTGGTTTTTAATCGCTGCCATAAGACCGTTGTTTTTATATAAATTTTTTCCGGTCATTTTCGGATGAGCGATGGCAACTCCATTTCTATCAAGCAGGAATGTATACCCTCCAAAGCCAGCTTCCACTTGCTTAACAAATTCATTAAACGTTGTTAAATTAATATCAATTCCAATAACGCCAAGCAACACCCCATCCTTTGTAATGGCCTTTGAGGCGGTAACAACATATTCTCCTTTTTCCCCATCACGATAAGGCTCTGACCACGAAACAAAGTTTGGACTTGTTACAGCGCTTTTATACCAAGGTCGTGAATTAATTATCAAATCTTCCTTTAAGTTTAACTCAGGTTCTGCAGCAACAAGAGTCTTAGTGTTGGCTACATAGACAGACCGAACCAATTGATTAGCGCTTAAAAACGATTGAAACGTTTCCTTTACGGACTGTAAAGATTGATCGTCATTTTTTTCAAGCAGCTGTGCGATTTCCGGTTCATTGCTGAAAAGCAGCAAAATTCTTTCATATTCCTGCATCTGTAAAAGCAGGTTCTTTTTCGCTTGCTTAACAATCGATTGCCCCGTATGAAACGCATCTGATTTAATGTTCTTTTGAACAAAATAATCAGACGTGAAAAAAACAACCAAAAGTGAAAAAATTAACAATATGGTGATGAGCGCTGTCAATTTCCACTGAAGCTTTTTAAACATTTGTTCCATCTCCTACATAAATCTTTATTTAATAAAAATAATTAAGAAAACTTATACGTTTTCTAATGTATATATCGGCAATCTGATTTATCTTTTTACAAAATGAAACTAATTATCTTTTTCATATTTCCAATTGGCTTTGTTTTTGGGAGCGATCTTGCATAAAAAAAGCATAGGCTGCATGTGTTTCTTCTAAAAAAAGATACCGCCGTAGCGGTGCCGGCTGTGAAAAAGAAAAAAAGTTTTAGCAAATTGGAGGAAAGTAACAAGAAGAGATTCGGATATCGAGGGCTTCAAATTTTTGCATTTGCAAACTTATCCTAATTTATATCGTGATACCCCGTCGTTTTAGTTGCTCAAACTACAAAAAGCTTTTTATGAACTGCAGCTGCTGTGTTTTGCTTTCTATCGTTTGTATCAAATTAGCTATACGCTCGCTGCAAATCATTTTTATATTTTGATGGACTTTATCGGGATAATAAAGCGGATGTAAAAATCAAAAAATGCTGATGCTCTGCGTTTTTCATATTCCATTTTACTTAGAGCCGAAATTCTTTTATATTCACCTTCCGTAAATAAATCGGCTCATCAAAAAAAGGAGCCGATTCAGATGAAACTGATCGGCTCCGTACCTTTTATATTTGGAACGTTTTTTTAACAAAAGAAACGACTTCTTCCGTTGTTTGCATAGAAAGAACTTTTTCTTTAAAGCTTTCTGCTTCCTGTTTTGAAAGCTTTTTAATTTGTGAACGCGCAGGTAAAATAGATGTTGCGCTCATGGAAAATTCATCTAATCCAAGTCCAAGCAGAAGCGGTATAGCAATCGGGTCTCCTGCCATTTCTCCGCACATTCCAACCCATTTTCCTTCTTTATGAGCTGCATCGATCACAATGGAAATTAATCGGAGGATGGCCGGATTATACGGTTGATACAAATATGAAACCCGTTCATTCATCCGGTCTGCTGCCATTGTATATTGAATTAAATCATTTGTTCCAATGCTGAAGAAATCAACCACTTTGGCAAATTGATCCGCCATAACAGCAGTTGATGGAATTTCAACCATTATTCCAACTTCGATATCATCAGCTACTTCAATACCTGCTTGAACAAGTTTTTCTTTTTCTTCGAGCAGAATAGCTTTCGCTTGATGGAATTCATCGATTGTCGCAATCATTGGAAACATGATTTTTAAGTTTCCATATTTGCTTGCGCGAAGCAGCGCTTTAAGCTGTGTCCGAAAAATATCTTGCTTTTCTAAACAAAGGCGGATGGCGCGGAATCCAAGAAAAGGATTCAGCTCCTTTGGAAGATTCAAGTAAGGAAGCTCTTTGTCCCCGCCGATATCCAATGTACGGACAACAACAGGTTTTCCTTCCATTCTCTCAAGAACTGTTTTATATGCTTCAAATTGTTCTTCTTCTGTAGGCATTTGGTCTCGTCCCATGTATAAAAATTCCGTACGGTAGAGACCTATTCCTTCACCGCCGTTGTCAAGAACACCTTGTACGTCATTAGGCGTGCCAATATTAGCGGCAAGCTCGACACGATGTCCATCCTTCGACAACGTCGGCTCGTCTTTTAATTTAGCCCATTCCGCTTTTTGCTCTTCATATTTTTCTCTTTTCTTTTCATATTCGGCAATACAATCTTCACTTGGATTTATGATTACTTGTCCTTCAATCCCATCAACAATGACTAAAGCACCGCTTTCAATTTTGGCGGTAGCTTCCTTTGTTCCGACAACAGCAGGGATTTCCATAGAACGAGCCATGATCGCAGAATGGGATGTTCTTCCTCCAATATCAGTTGTAAATGCTTTAACAAAATTTTTGTTTAATTGCGCAGTATCAGAGGGTGTTAAATCTTCTGCAACAATAATGACTTCTTCATTAATTAAACTTGGATTTGGGATTTGAACGCCTAATAAATGGGCTATAACCCTTTTCGTGACATCCCGAATATCCGCTGCTCGCTCGCGCATATACTCATTTTCCATCGCTTCGAACATCGCAATAAATTGATCAGCTGTTTCCCTCATTGCAAATTCAGCGTTTACAGCTTCGTTTTCGATTTTCTCTTTGACTGGATTTAACAGCTCAGGATCGTTCAAAACGAGCAAATGCGCTTCAAAAATCGCTGCTTTATCCGCACCAAGCCTTTCTTCTGTGCTGTTTTTAATTACCTCGAGCTCTGCTTTGGCGCTTTCGACAGATTGTTCAAAACGCTCAATTTCTGCTCGAATATTTTGTATTTCTTTTTTTGATACGGTTAAATCCGGCTCTTCTAGACGGTATGCCTTCGCAATAGCGATACCGTTTGATGCTGCAATCCCAGATAGCTGTATCATTATTCGCCTAACCCTTCTTTTTTGATTGTCTCTTCAATCGCTTGAAGTGCATCATTTTCATCAGCACCTGATGCTGTAACTTTAATGGTTGCTCCTTTTGGAATACCTAATGACATAACTCCCATAATAGATTTTAAGTTTACTGTTTTTCCATTGTATTCCAAATTAATGTCGGCTTCAAATTTGCTTGCCGTTTGCACTAATATAGTCGCAGGTCTTGCGTGAATTCCTGTGTCAGCGGTAATGTTGAATGTTTTTTCAGCCATTTGCATCAAATCCTTTCTGCTATTTTCTTTAAAAATTTTATCAGTGCATGTCGAGTTGTGCAAGCTGATAATCAATTATTTGTGAAACCAGCCTTGTCCGATTTAAACAAGGCCGGTTTACTAACTGCTACCGAATGGCAATAATGTTTTCTTCGCCCTTGTTTACTTTGCCTACTTTTTTCAATTCAATTGCTTCACCTTCTTTTAAATTAGTGAAGACAATCGGCGTCATAATAGAAGGAGAATGATTTTTAACATATTCAAGATCCACTTCAAGAAGTTTGTCACCCAATTTTACAGTATCGCCTTCTGAAACGAAAATGTCAAATCCTTTTCCTTTCAATTTTACTGTATCAATACCAAAATGGATCAATATTTCATGGCCAGAATCAGACTGCAAGCTAATAGCATGTTTCGTTGGAAATACATTTAACACTTTACCGTTAACAGGAGAGACGACGATACCTTCTTCAGGTACAATAGCAATCCCATCTCCCATCATTTTTCCAGAGAATACTTGATCCGGTACTTCTGTAATCGGATGAAGAGTACCTGTCATAGGCGATGAAAATGTTAAGCTTTCGCTTTGTAATTCTTCCGGCATAACACTTTCCACTTGTTCTTTAACTTCCTGCTCTGGAGAATGAACTTTTTCTGCTCTTGGAGTTCTTCCATTCATGATGTCTTGTATTTGAGTTTTTAAATTGTCCGATTTAGGGCCAAAAATTGCCTGGATGTTGTTGCCCACTTCTAAAACACCTGAAGCGCCGAGCTTTTTCAAGCGTTCTTTATCAACTTTCTTTTGATCATGAACAGATACGCGCAGCCTTGTGATACATGCATCAAGGTGCTGAATATTTTCATTTCCGCCAAGCGCCTCTAAAATGTTATATGGAAGATCTCCGGCTTTTTCGCTCTCCTGCTCATCATCAGACGTTTCAACACTTGCATCTTCCCGTCCAGGAGTTTTCAGGTTGAATTTTCGGATGGCAAATCGGAAACCGAAATAGTAAATGACCGCAAATACAAGCCCAACTGGGATAACGAGCCACCAAGCTGTTCGATTCGGAAGGACGCCAAATAATATAAAGTCGATCACTCCGCCTGAAAAAGTCATTCCAATTTTAACATGTAAAATATGCATGACCATAAAGGATAGTCCTGCAAATATCGCATGAATCGCAAACAAAAGCGGTGCTACAAACAAAAAGCTGAATTCAATCGGTTCTGTAATTCCTGTTAAAAACGATGTTAACGCGGCAGAACCCATAATCCCTGCGACCACTTTTTTATTCTCGGGTTTGGCTTCGTGATAAATAGCGAGTGCTGCGGCAGGGAGACCGAACATCATAAACGGAAATTTACCTGTCATAAACGTTCCAGCTGTCAATTCCACACCGTCCTTGATTTGGGCAAAGAAAATGGCCTGATCGCCGCGAACAACGTGCCCTGCTTCGTTTACATAAGAACCAAATTCATACCAAAAAGGAGCATAGAAAATATGATGTAATCCAAACGGAATCAATGAACGTTCAATCACACCGAAAATAAAAGCAGCGAGCGTTTTGTTCGTCTCAAGTATTCCTTGAGAAAACTGGTTTAATGCCCCTTGGATCGGCGGCCAAATAAAGTACATCGCAATCCCTAATAGAACAGCGGACGCAGCTGTCACAATTGGAACAAACCGCTTTCCGGCAAAAAATCCTAAATATTGCGGAAGCTCAATTTTATAATATTTGTTGTACATATAAGCAGCTATGATACCTACTATGATCCCGCCAAACACACCTGTTTGCAAAGTCTCAATTCCGAGAACGTTTGCAAATGCTGGATCAGAACTAATATCTTTAGGCATTTGACCCAAACCTGTTAAAATACCGTTCATTGTAACATTCATAATTAAGTAGCCGATGACTGCTGCAATCCCTGCAACTCCATCGCCGTTTGCAAGACCGATCGCAACGCCGACTGCAAATAACAACGGCAGGTTGGAGAATACAATTTGCCCAGCTTGCTCCATGACGCTTGCGATAAGCACGATCCAGTCGTTCGTTAAAGCAGGAATTCTATCTGTTAAATCCGGATTTTGCATAGCATTACCAAATGCAAGCAAAATACCTGCTGCAGGAAGAAGCGCTACCGGCAGCATAAGCGCGCGTCCTATTTTTTGTAAAACACCGAAAATTGATTTAAACATAACATGACCTCCTTATAATTATCATTTGACAAATGCAGCAAGAATAATCGATGTATTAGAAAAAACAAAAAAGGCATGGTGAAACAAGGCGTCAACTGTACGAAAACAAATCCCTATACAGTACACCTTGCTCACTCATGCCTGATCGAATCAGTAACACGTGCGCAAAATTTATTCTTTTTTTGCTATTCGATATAAATGCATCGTTAAATAAACAGCTTCTGCTTCATCAATTTGTTTTTTCAATACTTGCTGCATCATTTTAATCATTTTCCATGCAACATTATAGCATAGAGGATATTTTTTTTTCAACAATAAAGCTAATTCTTCTGGTTCTTCCGTTTTTTCCTCTTTGAGAACCCTTTCAATTGTTGCCTGAAGATGCCTTACAAGCCGCAAATAATTAAAGCTTTCTTTATCAAGCTGGATGTTTAAGGAATCTTCTGCAACTTCGATTAACTGAGCAATAAGCTGAGAATGGCGGTTCACTTCAGAAATTGATTTATGCGTTATGGCGCTGTGAATGTGGAGAGCGATGAAACCGATCTCACCTTTGGGCAGCTTGATTTTCAGCTTATCTTCAATAATGGACACCACTTCACTAGCAATATTATATTCTTTCGGATAAAGCACTTCAGTCTCTGATAAAAAAGGGTTTTTGATGTCCATCCCCTGCTCGATCCTCTTAATTGCGAACGTAATATGGTCTGTTAAAGCTATATGAATATGTTCATTCAGAGGAAGTCCGACTTTCTTTGAAATGTGGGCAATACAGTCTGAAACAACTTCTATCATCTTCTCGTTTGTATAAGGAAGAAGTTTTTTATATTGTTCCTGTTCTTGTTCGTTTTTCAGCACAAATATCTTTTCAACTGTTTCGTTGGAAATCAGCTCCCCCCTTTTTTTTCCGAAACCGATTCCTTTTCCAATCAAGACGACTTCCTGAAAGGTGTCGTGGCCAGCTATTAATACATTATTATTCAACACCTTTTTTACTTTAAAGGACCCCATGTTTAAAAAGACGCTCCTTTACCAGAAATCTATATAATCGTACAAAAAAAGAACGGGGAGGTCAATGCATTTTGCACTCAGCAAAAGCAAGAAAAAATTTACAATCGAACACCTAAGACTGGGGGTGAGGCATCTAAAATGGAAATAGAAAATTTAGTTTTTTCATCTTTCTCGGCAGTTCATACTTTCCTTTCCAAAAATGAAGAGTCCGTTTTTTCAACTGTCGCCTTTTAAAGGTTCTATATGCACATGTACGTTCGTAATATTAAATTCTTCCGTCAGCCTTCTTTCCACTTCATCACAAATCGCATGGCTTTCAACGACATTTAAATTAGAATGAACTTTAATGACAACATCAACATATACGGTGCTTCCGACATATCTGGCTTTAATATCTTCAAGCGATTGAACCCCGGGTATATTGTTAATTGTTTCTTTATATTTGTCTAACTCCTTCTCTGAAAATCCGTCCGTTAAGGAATGAACCGCTTCTTTGAAGATATCCCAAGCAGTTTTGCAAATAAGCACTCCGATGATCATCGCAACAACTGTGTCCATCCATGCGATATGAAATTGCGCCGCCAAAATCCCTAGGAATGTTCCGACACTGACATATGCATCGGATCGATTGTCCATAGCTGCTGCCATGAGCGCTTGACTTTTTATTTTTTTCGCAAGTCTTACATTAAATAAATAAACGGAAAACATGACGATTGCTGAGCCGATAGCCGTCCATGCCGCGATCAAATCAGGTGATTCTGTTTTCGGGTTTATGATTGATTTTGCTCCTTCAGTAAGAACTTCAAAACCAACCATGACCATAATCAATGATGCAATTAAAGACGCAATGGTTTCTGCCCGAAAATGTCCATAGTGATGATCTTGGTCAGGAGGACGCTGCGATATTTTTAATCCGACTAAAACCGCGATCGAAGCAATTACATCAGTCCCGTTGTTCAGTCCGTCAGCCATTAAAGCTTCCGAATGAAAAAAATATCCGACCGCTATCTTTACAACGGTCAACAAAATATAGGCTGCAATGCTAATCCATGCTCCCCGTTCACCCTTTTTTAAATTTTGATAAACTTCCACCTTCCACTAACTCCATTCGTTTAGTCTGCCATTTATACTATCAAAAAAACATGTAAAGGTCTATACATACAGATTATTTCCTTGTTACAAAAGGTTTAATATCAAAAGGTTTTTCTGAAATCAAAGCGATCATTCCAATATGGAGATTAGTAAAACAAGGAAAAATATAAATTATTTCATTTTTTTTACATTACATTAAAAAAATATAGCAACCAAACTTTTTACAGTTTGATTGCTATCAATCGAGAGAGATTAATTTTCTTTTTGTGTCAAATAAACCGGGATCATTTGAATCGAATGGTTTAGGTCATCAAGCTTGCCTTCAATCCGGTGAAGCAAATAGAGCGTCACAACAATAGGAAAACCGACATCGCTGATAAACGACAGCCAATCGTGCAAACCAATCCCTCCCTTTATGGCATCTGAAATCCGGCCTGTTCCCGAACCGGAAACAGGCCGCTTCCGTCAGCTCATCGTATATTCTGTCACCGTTTGCTCAATAATTCTGGCTCCTTTTTTTGAAACGAGCGAACCCCCAGAAGAAGTAAAAACATTTGATTGAATGATTGTTTCCATAGCTTGACCAATTTGCTCTGCTGTTAATGAATCCTTAGGTTCATCAACATTAATTCTGACTGTCTTTCCTTCCGTATTGGCAAAAAGAAGATCGAGCGATTTAGACATTTTTTCACCCCCAGATTACTTATGCATTAATTTGATGCGTATCGTTTCGTTCCACTTTGGCAAGCGGCATTTTTTGAAGACTGGCAATTGCTTGGGCTGCTCTAAGCAAATCATCTGCACTAGCTGACGTTTTAATATTGCTGTAATTTTTATAGCGATACAGCGGCTTGCCGGAATGATCAAAACCTTCTTCAAAAACAAGACGCAATTGTGATTTGACCGGTTGAACCTCAGCCATTGCTCGCACCTCCTTTCACCTTCTTTATATAAAGAAATGAAAAAAGAGGGGCAGCAAATATGTAAAAAAGGTGAAAAAAAGAAATGAAAACGGAGCCCTGTCGTTGCAGACAACAACGGCTGTTGATGCCGTTTTGATCATTTCCAATAAACGGAATCTCTTTGGTTTCGTCAATATTTTATTTGGATAAAACTAAATGTTAGGGTAATGAATTTCATCAAAATTAAAAAAGCATTTACGAAGTGCTCTCTTATTATGAAAGTGGTCAAACCCCATTAAAAAGGAGACTTCGTAAATGCAAAACTATTGTGTATCACAAAACGGAACGGATGAAAAAATAAAAGAGCGGTGTCCGCTCTTTTTAAATAGAAAGCTGTTTTGACAACGTATATAATTCTCCGATTGGTTCGCTCTTTTCTTTCAATATCTCTTCAATATCATGATCAACGATTTGGTTTTTCTGTATTCCGACTGCTCTTCCGCCTTTTCCTTCTAACAGAAGCTCAACTGCTCTCGCTCCCATTCTGGAAGCAAGAACTCTATCAAATCCAGTTGGAGAGCCGCCGCGCTGAATATGTCCTAATACCGATACTCGCGTCTCAATGCCGTATTTTTCCTTTAAAATATCGGCAAGTTTTGATGCGCTCATAACTCCTTCAGCTAACGCAATAATGGAATGTTTTTTCCCGCGTTCAACACCATGCTCCAACCGCTTGACAATATCATCTAAGTCAAACGATCTTTCAGGGATTAAGATCGTTTCAGCGCCTCCAGCTACTCCTGCCCAAAGCGCTATATCACCAGCATGCCGCCCCATCACTTCGATTATAAAAATCCGCTCATGGGATTGCGCTGTGTCCCTAATTTGGTCCATTGCCCTTACAACCGTATTCAGTGCTGTATCAAATCCGATCGTGAAATCTGTTCCTGGAATATCGTTATCGATCGTTCCAGGCAATCCAATGCAAGGGAAGCCTTTTTCCGTCAGCTTCAAAGCCCCTCGGTATGATCCGTCTCCGCCAATTACAACAAGACCTTCAATTTCAAATGATTTTAATTGTTGAATCGCAAGAAGCTGTCCTTCTTCTGTTTTAAATTGTTCAGAGCGCGACGATTGGAGAATCGTGCCGCCGCGGTGAATAATGTCCCCTACAGAGCCAAGCTCTAATTTTTTTATGTCACCGTTAATTAATCCTTGATATCCATGGTATACTCCATAAACTTCCAACCCATGAAATATCCCTTTTCTTACAACTGCACGTATTCCAGCATTCATCCCCGGAGAATCTCCGCCAGACGTTAATACAGCTATTCGTTTCATTCCATCACCTCATTATGCAGTTCAATAATTGCTGCCATCTCATGTTTTATAAAATGTATTATATCAAAAAATTTTCCCGCTTAAATGATTTTCTCGTTATTCAGCTTTTCGAAATCCGGCTTCTTTTGCTTCCTCCTCTGTACAAAACATCATTTCTGGTTTTGTTATATAATAGTGCCTGCTGCCAGGCATATGGTATATTTTTTCACCTTTTGAATTAATGTTTCCTTTTATGTCGCAGCCCTCTTTTTTGTCGTCTTGTCCAATCTTATCATTAAATCCATCGTTTGTAACATAGTTTTCTATACTCCAGATTCCGATTTCTTTGTGCTGGGCTTTTTTTTGAACATCCAAAAAACGGTCTACATATTTTGTATTTGGCTGATGAACGTATGCGACGCGGGCTAGCCCGTTTTCAAGCAGCATTTCATTAAACATTTGTCCGTTTATATATAAATAAACAAGTAATCTTCCATACTTGTCACGTTCTCTAACGCCAAGCTCTAATTCAACTTTTTTGTCTGACAGCATTTCTTTTGCAAAATTGCTTGCTTCGATTGCAAATGGCTGCACAGGCTTCGTTGGGTGTACAGATTCAGGAGTATCGACAAGAAGAAGTCGGATTGTTTCTTTTTTATTGTTGACGATGACTTTCATCGTATCACCATCGACGACATCAATTACTTTGGCTTCCAACCGATTGTTTACGGCTGAATCATCTTTTTGCCAAAGCTCCCATCCGAAAAATAATGCAAGCAAACCAAAAAATAAAACAATCCATTTTCTCCACATGATGTTCTTCCTCTCTATTGTGTCCATTCAATGAAATATCATTTTAAGCGAAAAGAACATTCATATCAATAAGAAATGTGGAGGATTTTTCACCTTCAAAGTTATTTTAAATGTTGTTTACATTTTTCTCGGAATATTTTATAAATAAAACCATTCTAGTATAATAATAATGGTAAAGCAATCGGGGGAGTTAAGGAGTGTATTTTTTGTGACATTTATCAAAAGAAATATCGTCCCGATCCTCTGCTTGGCGGCATTTTCGTCACCCATAATCGGCATGATGTTAATTGATGTGTATTATTACAGTTCGGTAATCGGGTGGGTGGTTGGATTCATTTTTATTGTAGCTGCATACATAATTGTAACGAAACGACCCGATGACTCTGAACCAAATGACTTTTTAAAAGAAAATAAAAGGCGGATCATATAGCTTAATCCGCCTTGTTATTCTTCTTATTTATGATCTTAATAGCCGCAATCCATTTAAAATGACAAGTATGGTGCTTCCTTCGTGGCCAATGACTCCGAACGGCAAGTCAATGACTTGAAGGAAATTAGCACATATGAGAAGGGCGATGACCGATAGAGAAAAGGCAATATTTTGTTTCACAATTTTGTTCATTTTTTGCGACAATTCGATCGCTTTGATCAATTTCGTTAAATCGTTTTTCATTAATACAACATCTGCTGTTTCCAAAGCAACATCCGTTCCCTCCCCCATTGCTATACCGACAGATGCTGTTTTTAAAGCTGGTGCGTCATTGATACCGTCGCCGATCATCGCCGTTACGCCGAATTGTTTATTCAACTGCTTTATTCGGTCAACTTTGCTTTCAGGCAGACATTCACCGTGAAATTCATCAACGGATGCCTCTTTAGCAATGGCTTCAGCTGACGCTTTCGTATCGCCCGTCAGCATCACCGTATAGATGCCTTTGCTTTTCAATTCATCCATCAAATTTTTCATATCAGGTCTAAGTACATCTTTTAAAGCGATGCTTGCGGCAATTCCTTTTTCGTCTTTAACATAAACAACCGTTTTCCCTTGTTTGTATAATTTCTTGGAAACAGAGTTTTGAAATTGTTCAGCCTCTTCTTTTCCGACAAACGCAGCTTTCCCAACGAATATTTTCTGCCCGTTCCAAGAAGCAGAAACTCCAAACCCTGAATGTTCATCCACTGATACCCATTCATCTTTCAGTCCTTTTACATTTTCCTGAATATAAGCTGTAATAGCTTTGGCAAGAGGATGGGAGGATTGCCGCTCAATATTATAAACTGCTTGTAACAGCTCTGTTTTTTCGATGTCTGGGCGTACGATTACGTCCGTGACGATCGGCTCGCCTTTTGTCAAAGTTCCCGTTTTATCAAACGCGACCGCCCGAATTTTATTAAGACGCTCTAAATGTACGCCCCCTTTAAACAAAATGCCGTTTCTTGCCCCGTTAGAAATAGCGGATAACGTCGCCGGCATGATCGAGGCGACGAGCGCGCACGGGGAAGCCACTACCATAAACACCATCGATCTGTAAAAAGCTTCCTGAAAGCTCCAGCCTAATAAAAATGGAGGAGCAAACATCAAAACAGCCACTGCAATAAGCACACCTTTTACATACGTTCCTTCAAATTTTTCAATAAATTGCTGGGACGGAGATTTTTCAGATTGGGCGTTTTGCACCAGTTCAATAATTTTTTGAAAAAGCGTTTCCGATGCTTTTTTCGTTACGCGAACGGTGATCGATCCATTTACGTTTACAGTCCCCGCATACACTTCACTTCCAGGCTCTTTCTCAACCGGGATGGATTCGCCCGTTATAGCTGATTCATCCACTGTCGTATGACCATTTATGAGCTGGCCATCCACCGGAATGCGGTCCCCGGGCTTCACAATGATCAAATCTCCAATCGATAAAGTGGAAACATGCACTTTTTCTTCCCGTCCATCTACTAAAAGCAGCGCTTCTTCAGGCTGCAATTCCATCAATGAAGAGATCTCCTTGTTTGTTTTGTTCATTGTATACGTTTCTAATGCGCCGCTTAGGGCAAAAATAAAAATTAAAATCGCTCCTTCAAGCCAATGGCCGATTATTGCCGAACCGATAGCAGCAAAAACCATCAGCAGCTCTACATTCAACTTGCCTTCGCGGATCGTTTCTTCAATTCCCTCTTTAGCTTTGGCAAATCCCCCAATAACGAATGCGAAAATAAATAAAATCGTTGATATGATGTTGAAATCATCTATGCTAAGCAGCCAAGCGAAAAAAATGAGAACACCTGACACAATGGCCGCAATCATTTCAACATGCTGTTTCAACCCTTGAAATAATTCCGTATTATGAAACATCTTTGCTTCCATTCTCACTTACAACCTCCTAACTGAGAATAAAATTCAGCTTCACTTCTATTGAATTCCATATGCTATTCTTGGCGACTAGTAAAAAAACTATTAAAATATCAACATCTATATGTATATTATATATCAACAATTATTTTTTTCAAGTAATAATTATATTAATTTTAAATTAATAATTAATATTAATAATTATTATCATTCTCAATCACGGTTTTTTACAGATCAAAAACGTTGGTTGGAAAATCGGTCGATTCATATGTTAAGCATTAAAATTCTATTTTTTAAAAAAGAAAAAGCACAGAAGCTTCGCTGTGCTTTACAAATCGGTTAAACGTTTTAATTGTTCGGTTGTTACGGGACCAATGATTTTTTTAAACACCTGTCCTTGTTCATCGATTATAAAAGTAGTGGGAATGACCATAACCTTGTATAATTTCATGACTTCGCCTTTTTCATCAAAAAGCACAGGAAAATCAAATCCGCTCTTTGATAAAAAAGACTTTACTTCTTCTTTTCCCCCTTCTTCTGAAGTAATGTTAATTCCTAAAAACGCGACGTGCTCAGAATCCGCTTGTTCATAAAAACGTTGAAGCTCAGGCAATTCTTCCTTACATGGAGGGCACCACGTCGTCCAAAAATTGATCACGACCTTTTTCCCTTTAAAATCCGAAAGTTTTACCATCTTGCCGTCAGTTGTTGGCAAAACAAAATTGTTAGCGGGCACTTTCGAATTTTCTTTCGTTATTATTTCTTTCATGGTTGTTTTGCTCGGTGCATTTTCTTGTTTCAAATCGCTCTCTTGACATCCAAAAAACACACATGATATAAGCAGAAAATGAAAAAGCAAGGCAGCTGTTTTTTTCAAAACGCTTCCCCCTTCATGAGAGCACTATTTTTTTCCATTCAATGATGGAAAAATGATGACTTTCGCTATTTCATACTTTATTGCTGCGATAGATCACAGTAGAGACAACCTGGAAAATCTTAATGAACACGTTTTTCCTTCAGCGACCAATAGCCAATGCCGATTTTTTGGCATATTGTCATATAATGCATTAACAATTGCAGCAATCCTCCTGCATTGAGCCCGATAATAACTCCTGACATTTGCCATTCTGGCTGCGATCCAAGCAAAAAGATGACGACAAACGAGATAAAATGTGCCCAAACCGTATGAAACAAAGCATCCTTTATTAAATTCAGACCGATCAAATACGCTTGCAGCGGAATGATCAAAAAGTGGGTAAAAAAGTACGGCCATAAAAGCTTTAAAAAAAGTGTTGCAGTAGTTCCGTTGACAAACAAACTTGTAAGCGGCTCAGCAAAAGCAAACATAATCACAATCGCAGGTATTCCGTAAAGCATTGTCATTCCGAGCGATTGCTGCAAAAGCTTCTTTAAAAGTTCCTGGTTTCCTTTAGCAAACGCTTCTGATACAGTTGGGATCAAAATCGTTAACAGTGCATGAGCGATAAACGCGGGAAAAAAGCCGATCGTCATCGCAACTCCGGAAAGCAGACCGAACTGTTCTGTCGCTCCAACCTCCGAAACACCTGCTGCCATTAATGCATATTTGATTAAAAACGGCTGAATCGCATGTGTCATAGAATGAAAAATGCGCAAAATTGTCGTCGGAACAGAGACACGAAATAAACTCCGCCGGATCAAAGCTGTTTTGGATGAAGCGAGCGTGCTTTTTTTTAGTTCTTGCGCCTGATAGACATAAACGGTAAGCAAATAAAGAACAATAACGGCTTCGCTTGCAATAAATGAGCTTAACCCTGCAATGACAGACATTTCAGGAGAAAATTCAAACAGGTTGAACAGCAAAATGAGCAGAATAAGCTGAACAAGCTTGCGAAACCCATTTGCAAATGCAATTTTCCCCATTTGCTGCGTGCCCATTAAATAGCCTCTAGCAATAGAGGAAAAAGAAATCATCGGAACAAGCAGTACAAATAAAACCGTAACGGAAGGATGATAGCTTTTTAGCGGCGGAAGAGCAGGAAACAGCAAAAAAACAATTAAGCTGAAGCAAATGCTGATCCACAAAGTTAGGCGAAAAGCATATTTCAACATTGGCCAATGGTACGGCTTTTCAGTTTCCGCCACATATTTTGAAATAGATATCGGCAATTCAAAGCTTGCTAACACGATAATGAAAAACATAATAGGCATGATCGACATATAGTGGCCGATGCCTTCTTCACCAAGTTCCCGCGTCAATACCATGTTAATCATAAAATCAAAGCATTCCCCTAGAAACGAAGCAACGATTAAAAGCAGAGCTCCCTTAAAAAATGTTTTCATTTTTCCTCCCTCTTTTCTTATTTCATGCATATGAGACAAGTTCAAAAACATGACAGAGGATCGGAAGAGGGAGGAAAATTTTTAGTCAGCCTTTGTTATTTCGGTTTCTCGTTTCATTGGCAAAACGAAGCAATCAAATATTTAGAATTATTGCACCACACCAGTTTCAGTAATTTTTACATCCGCATGCACATCGACTTCCATCTTGGAATAAATATCCCTCCAATTTTTCACTTTTCTTAAACCTCTCGAATGGCTTAAAATTTCTTCTCCTAATCCAACCGGATCAATGTTTTTCTCTTTAAACATATCGATCATCTCCATACTGTTCTTCACAATTTCCTTTTCAAACGCTTTTTCAGCTTTTTTTAAGATTTCCGGACGAACAGTCCCTTCCGAATATTCGCGTAGATACCCTTCAATTTCCAGCTCTATCGTTAAATGGAACGGATTTTTTTCATCGATGTTCGCTCTTCTTTTCGAACGGATGCTTTCTATAGATGCTTTATTTCCATCATCCATTGTGATCGTATGAATTCCTTTAACATATCGATCGGAAAGAAGCTTAAAATAAAAAAGCTGATCATTTTCGATTTCGCCAACCATTTTGTCCTTTTGAAACAAGGCAAGTCCAGTTATTTTGACATGGTCGTTTTTCTTTTCTAATAAAGGTAAAGAAGGGTCTTTTCCTTTCATGCGAAAGTTGCGCAAATATGTGTGTAAATTGATAATCGGCAAATTTTCCCGGTGCATATTATGCTCCACTAAATTACGAAAGTACGTGGCAGTCCCCTGTTGTCCATATTTTCCTTCCAGCAAATTTTTCGCTTCACCTTTGCAGACCGCTAAAATAACCTTTGAACCGACGCTTGCATCTCGTTCAAGCGAGTCGACATATTTTTCAATTCCCTGTTTTGCTACGTCTTCACTGTAAAGAGCAAATTGCAATTTTCCATAAACTAGAGGGGCTGGCGACTCCTTTTGCAAATCGGAAATCAGATCCCTGCTTAAATCTGATTCGACCGTCATCACCTTGCTGTCGACCGGCTGCTCCTTTTTATATTCAGGAGCAACAATGGTTCCTTTAATTTTATTGCCTTCGCCGACATCGTATCCAATAACCATCACTAAATTGACATCATCAATAATTTCTTTATCCAGACATCCATAAAGCATCAGCATGAACAACATAATGAAGGAGAGAATTTTCCACATGTTTATGTTCTCCTTTTCCATAAATCCCGTACAAACGTAATGAGGTATAAAACCGGAATATAGCAAAATACAATACCAAGAGCATACGTATTGATGATCTTATTTAATAATTGAATATCTTCTTTATCAACAATGACATTGACTATAAAAAACATGACGACCAGAACAGAAATGATTGCCTTCTTTTCTGTTATTCCAAAAATTTCTGTTATACCTCTTTTGGCGCTCCACAACATGACGCAAATATTCGGCAAGATGACGAGAGACCAGGAAGCAATGCCGATATATTCGAATCTTTCAACAAAAGGAAGTTCAACAATTTTCCACATCGCTAGCGTCGCCCATTTATTGCGCAATATTTCTTCTTCCGCAGAATAATAAACGATCGAAACAATCATGATGATGATATAGGAACAGGTTGTAAATAAATTTCCAATATGAGCCCATTTTTGGGATTTGTCAATATTTTTGACAAAGGGGTAATACAAAAAAAGAGTTTCAAAACCAATAACAGTTATGACCATCTGCATCGTTCCCATGAAAATTTCCTGAGGTGAATGATCCATAATTGGCAAGAGGTGCTGAAGATCTGCAAAACGAGTCGGGAAAATTAAAAATGTAAGAAAAATCCAAAGCGGCAGAACCACTCCAAAAAAAGCAAATCCGGTTACTACCCGAAATCCACCGTTAAAAATGTAATAAAGCAATCCCATAAAAATTGCGGTATAAATCCAAATATTTAAATCTTCAAACATCCACACCTTCAAAATTTCAATATATCCTATTAATATGGCGCAGCTTCCAAGAAAAAAATAGATGATCCAAACAATGTTCAATCCATTGCCGACCCATTTTCCAAACAAATCGTGCTGCAGTGTCATTAAGCTTCCGCTTGAACGTTTCAAAATTTGATAGATCATCCAAATGTACAGATGAACAATAAGACCGATCAAAATAACTGAAATCCATGAATCATGTCCCGCATACTTGACGACATTTTTTTGAAAACCTAATACACCGATGCCGAATTGAGTGCTGTGCACTAAATAAAAAACGAGCGGTGCGGAAACTTTATGACGTTCTGCTATTTGCGCCAAGTTGGATTCCTCCTCTTCCGCTGTTATTCATCAATATCTTTATTTTCCCTCGATTTCTCTTCATCCATTCGCTTCGGCTGCTCCGTCCGCAGCTGTTTCGGACGTTCATTCATCATTGAAAACGGCATACGCAGGAATGCATCCTTTAAATCGGAAATTCTCGGAGGATAGATTGGCTCCAAAAAAGGACGTCCGAGAGAAGTTAATCGTAAAAGATGGGTCGCTAAAAAACAAAAGCATAAAACGATTCCTAAAAGACCGTACATTTCGGCAAACATGAGAAAAGGAAAACGCAAAAGCCTGATCGTATTGCCCATTTTATAGACAGGTGTTGTAAATGATGCTAATGCAGCAAGCGCTACAATGATGAGCAAAATATTGCTTGTTAAACCTGCTTCCACACTAGCTGTTCCGATTACAATCCCCCCGACGATGCCGATCGTTTGTCCAACCTTTGTCGGCAGCCGGGCGCCCGCTTCACGCAGCAATTCGATCGTTCCTTCCAAAAACAGCGCCTCTAAAAAAGGCGGAACTGGGACCTCCCTTCTGGATGTGACAAAATTGTTTAGTAAATCAGTTGGAATTAACTCATAATGATAATTTAAAACAGCTACATAAATCGGTGTTGCCAATATGGAAAAGGAGACAGCAAACAGGCGGATAATACGGAAAAAGGAAGACAAAATCCAATTTAAAAAATAATCTTCAAACGATGCGAAAAATTCGACAAGAGTTGTCGGACCGATTAATACATGGGGAGAGCCGTCCACAATGACCGCTATTTTCCCTTCCGCCAAAATGGAAACTACACGGTCCGGTCTTTCCGTATCCAACAGCTGAGGAAAGGGAGAATTATGATTGTCAGAGATCATTTCCGTAATGTACGAACTATCATTCACTTGATCAATTTGGATATTAGAAATTCTTTGCCAAACCGTAAATACATTTTCCTCATCCGCTATGCCTTCTATATAGATGATCGCTAATCTCGTTTGCGTCAGCCTGCCAATTTTTAAAGTCCGAATGCGCAGCTCTTCAATCGGCAATCGTTTTCGAATTAAATTAATATTGGATTCAATGGACTCAACAAACGCCTCTTTCGGACCGATGACCGTAAATTCCACTTCCGGGAGTGTAACTTCTCTAGCTTTGTTTAATTTTGCATTAACGAGCAAGCACGGAGATCCATATTCGCTTAGCGAAATCATAACAAAGCCTTCCAACAGCTTTTCCTTCATTAAATCCGTATCAATGGTTAAAAAAATATCTTTGACCGGTAAAATGTTTTTTAGTTCTTCTAATGACTGCCAATATTTTGAGTGAATCGGCTTTAAAATGTTTTCATTTAATATATTTACATCCACTAACGTTTCAAAATATGAAATCCAATATTTGATATGGCTTGTATTGACGTCATATTGAATAAAATCAGTAGAACTGCGGAAGACAGCAAACAATTTTTCAATTGAATCTTTTCTTTTCCAATTTTGCTTATACATTCGGCTCATTCATCCCACCTCTTTCCATTATTTTTTCAAGCCATCTTTTTATTTATTCAATTAAATTTCTTCTATAGAAATAATGAGGAAAATGGTGAAAATGGAGGAGGCTGAAACGAAATAATTGCATTTTCCTATATAGAAAATTGAATTTCCCAGACAATTGGACTCAGATCATCTTAATCATGATGATTCGCTCAAATGATTTACACCGTTTACGATTGTATTACCGCGGAAAAAAAAGAGCGCGCTCTTTGAAAGGATGCGCACACGTGGAAAAGAATCAATCATTTGAGGAGATGCTAACTGCTTTTCGCCCTTTAATTTTTCACATTATGAAAACTTTAAATATTTATACAGACCAAGACGAGTTTTTTCAAATAGCAGCGATCGCCCTCTGGAAAGCAAGCATCAATTATGACGAACAGAAAGGACGGTTTGCCACTTATGCTTATGCAACGATAAAAGGCTCGCTCATGACAGAATTAAGGAAAAAACAAACATATAAAGAAAGGCATGTTCTTCATGCGAATGACATAATAGCTGCTAAATTGGAATTTTTTCCATATACAGACATTGAAGCAAGAGATTTATATGAACGGATTGCCCCCGCTTTATCAGATGCTCAACGAATTTGGTTTACCATGTATTTTTTTGAAGGAAAAACTCAGAAGGAAATTGCAGAGGAGCTAAATGTCACAGTCAACAAAGTAAAAAATTGGAGAAAAGGAGCATTAAAAAAATTGAAGAAATATGCCGTAAAGGTACGGGAAGAACAGTGAACAGTCTTTAATAGCAGTTTTTATGAGGAAGATGTGCCAAAAATTAAGAAGCTGACATCGGTCAGCTTCTTGGATCTTTTGTATATCGGTAAACAATGCTGCCACCGCGTTTTGCTGTTCCATGAAAATGTTTAAAATCTTCCCTTTCGATCAGTACTTTGCGAAACGCCATAAAATCTTCCTTTGATACACAATATTCTTCCAGTTCTCCATCACGAAGCTTGTTTAAAATGTCTTGTATCTCTTGATTTGTCAACTCGACCATCTCCTTTTCTATGAAAAACAGTCTACCGAGCAATGGAAACTTTTTACCTATTTTTTTGCGATTGTCCAAAAAAACTTTACAATTCTAAAGAAATCATGCAAAATATTTGAAAATCCATAAAAAAGGAGAGAACAAATGAAAATTGCTGAAGTTGGAGATGTTATTGAATTTAAAGACGGTCTCAAAGGAATTGTCGAAAAAGTAAATGAAAATTCCGTCATCGTCGATCTTACGTACATGGAAAACTTTCGGGAAATGGATCTGGAACAAAAAACAGTAGTTAATCATAAAAACTATAAAATTGTCGGAAAGTAAAACGGAGAATTGAATGCTCCGTTTTACTTTTTCTTATATCAAAGAGTTTAGTGCCATTTCAAGAATTTTTTACAATTAACGCAAGTTTCGGTAGGTTCTTTTATCAAAAAAACGCCTCAAGCGACTTGCTTTATCGGTTGTCCACTTTTTCCGGGTACAAATCATGGTTCATCATACGATACTCCGCCATTTTCTCGTATTTTGTTCCAGGACGTCCCCAATTGACATAAGGATCAATAGAAATACCGCCGCGCGGCGTAAATTTTCCCCATACTTCGATGTAGCGGGGCTCCATGATCTTGATTAAATCATTCATGATAATATTAACACAGTCCTCATGGAAATCGCCGTGGTTGCGGAAGCTGAACAAATAAAGCTTCAGCGACTTGCTTTCCACACATTTTTTGTCTGGAATATAGCTGATATAAATGGTCGCGAAGTCCGGTTGTCCGGTGATTGGCCTCTGTTTTTCACAAACAGGTGGACTATATCATATTCTTATTCAACTGCGATATTGAATAAGAACCCTTGCGCTTCCACCAAGATAATATATGCTGTCATCTTGGTGTACTCTACTCTCTTCCTCCAACACTACTCTTACTCGCTTCATGCTGGAGTGATTTCGATAGTCTCTGCACCTTCCTCAAATTTAAGAAGAAGATTCCCTTAAATTTGAGGCTTGGCTCAGGGTTGGAAAGATAATGGGAATAAGAGACAAGAACATGTTTTTCTTTTATTCGATTACAATTGCCATTTCCGCTTTTTACTCCATTATCCTCTTCCCCTGAATTCACAAGGTTTATCCGACAGTGTCGCCACTGAAGTGTGCCCTTATTGACACAAGCTGGTAAACTCCGGACAATTGAACTTCACGAAATAATCGCGGTCTGGATGTTTATTATCGAATACTTCCAACACTTCTGGGCTGTATTCAAATAAATATTTTGTATTTTTGTTGCCTAACAGCGTCAGATCTTTCAATTCATCATCTTTTCTTCCAGCCATCTTTTTTCATCCTTTCCTATTAATTTACACTCCGCGCTTGTTTCCCCAAACAAGTGCATGAAGCTGCGGCAAAACTCGAGCATCGTTCATTTCTTTTGATAGAACAGTCAATTCGATCAGCCATTCTAATTTTTCTAAAAGCTGATTTCTCAGGAGGTGATCATTTTGTTCGTTTACTTGATCATTTCCAGGCTGCAAATAAAATGAAATATTTGGATAGCGAAGGTGGACGTTTTTCGCGTAATCAAAATCTTCCTCATTAAAAACAACAACTTTTAGACTAACATTGTCTTTCCGTCCGCCATCGATCAGCCGCTTCATAATGTCATCAAGCACAGTAAAGTTCGTTTTCATCCCTGAACTAGGAGGCTTGGGAGAAAGAGTTAAATCATCGATTAGTAAAAACCAATCTTGATAACGGCTTCCCTGTGTCTCCAGTGCAGTGCGAAATCCTTGCTCCCTTAAAAGGATAATCAATTCATCCAATCCTCTAATCAATGCCGGATTTCCGCCCGAAATGGTGACGTGATTGAAGCGATCGCCGCCAAGCTCAATAAGATCGTCCAAAATTTCCGCTGCTGTCATTTGTTTAATTTCATCTTTTGCTGAACCGTTCCACGTAAAAGCTGAATCACACCAGCTGCATGAATAGTCGCAACCGGCCGTTCGGACAAACATTGTTTTTTGTCCGATCACCATTCCTTCCCCTTGAATGGTCGGTCCAAAAATCTCGATGACCGGTATTTTTTTCATTATTTCATCTCCCTTTTCGGACGGTACACAACATAGCTTGTCGGCGTTTCTCTGACAAACACCTGCAAGCATTTCGGTTTATTCGGGAGTACATTTAAATGATCCTGGACAATTTCCCAAATTTTCCGCGCAACCACTTCTGTCGTTGGAAAGTCTTCGCTGTTTTGACCATTGAATACATCCGTATGGTCATTGAGCAGCGTATGGTCAAATCGATCATGAACCCATTTTTTTAAATGCTGAAAATTCACAAGGAATCCTGAATCATCAAGCTGATCACCGCAAATAGTGAGATTGACGAAATACGTGTGGCCATGTACACGGGCGCATTTCCCCGCTTTTTCATGCGGGATGTAGTGTGCAGCAGATATTTGCATATCTTTATTCAGCTCATAACTATAATTATGAAAAACTTGCGGATAAAATTGATGAAGCATCACGTATTAGCTCCTTTTTCAGCCAAATATTGTTCCAATCCCCTTTTTCTCAATAAGCAAGCAGGGCATTCGCCGCATCCGTCGCCAATAATGCCGTTATAGCACGTCAACGTTTTTTCGCGAATGATATCGAACACCCCTAACTCATCGGCAAACTTCCACGTTTCCGCTTTATTGATCCACATAAGCGGCGTGTGAATCACAAAATCCTCTTCCATCGCTAAATTAATCGTTACATTGCAGGATTTTACGAACACGTCCCGGCAGTCAGGATAGCCGCTGAAATCCGTTTCACATACACCTGTCACAATATGTTTCGCTCCCAGTTGTTTCGCCAAAATGGCGGCAAATGTCAAAAAAACTAAATTCCTCCCCGGAACAAAAGTGTTGGGAAGCTCTCCTTCCTTTTGTTCAATTTCCATATTTGAACGCGTTAATGCATTCGGCGCCATTTGATTTAATAAGGACATGTCCAGCACATAATGAGGTATGCCGGCTTCGTTCGCAATGTTTTTCGCTGCTTCAATTTCCTGTGCATGCCGCTGATTATAATGAAACGTGACAGCGGTCACCTCATCAAATTGTTTCTTCGCCCAAAACAAACAAGTTGTACTGTCTTGTCCTCCGCTAAACACAACGACCGCTTTCTTATTATCCATTTGAAAACGCTCCTTTCTGAAAAAAGAAAGCCATTCACACTGCCTAGCTTAAACAGAAACTGATGCTTCTTTTTCTGCTACAGAGGCGGAAGCAAGCTGTTCAGAAGCCTTTCGAAATCATCATAAATCTATTCAACTTCTAAACCTTTCGCAAACATTGAAAAAACTATATCCCAAGGATATAGTTTTCCTTAGTTTTTTATAGAGGGTGTGCTAGAACCTCTCCCGTTCTTTCGAAACGGATTTTTATTCAAGTTGTATCTTATTATATCATACAGAATTGGTTATGCAAACGGCATGCTCCGACTGGAGTCACTCAAGACTTTGTGGGCAACTTTTTTAATCGCTATTTTTTGATAGCGAAATCACTTTTTTCAGGGTACCCTCTTGGTAAAAAAATCTCCTTTTTCAAAAAACAGAATTGAGCCGAGCGTTTGTGGGCAATTTTTTATCCTCTAAATGTAGTCCATGATCATTCTACCAGGAGCAGCCGCACTTTCTTATATTACTGCCACACTTTCCCTTTCATTTAATGAGCAATCAGAGTTCTCATTAAATGAAGGCGCTAATTTTTACCTACAATAATTTTACTTTTACCTCCGCATCATGCCTTTTCCAAGCCTCTGTAGCGTGAGGTCGTTAATTCCTGAATATACTCTTTTAGTTCCGGCATTTCTTTTTTTCTAGCTAATTGAATGGCAAGGTCAATATCATATGGAACACGTATGTGCTGAATCGAAAAAGGAGCCCTTTTCTCCGAGTTAAACGTGCCTTCCAAAATGCAGTAGGATGCTTCGGGCAGGTCCAGCGGATTACCGACACTGCCTGCATTAAAAAGCGTTTTACCGGATAAATGCTGTATAAAGGCATTATGAACATCACCGTATCCGACAACATCCGGCTCCTTCGTTCCCAAACCGGTTTCAACGCTGTTTTCAAACATGGACAATCTTTTTTCAATCGAATCCCAAGGCTGTACTCTTATCCAGACGCTGAAAGGGGATGCATGAAAAAGCCGCAGCCGGCGGCCGCTCATATAAAAATCAATGGAAAACGGGAGGCTACGCAAATATTCTATGTCTTCTTGCGACAACTGATTTTGATGCCAGCGAACGACATCGTTTACATCTTCCCTTGTAATCAGCTCGTCCCAGTTTCCTTTTAAAACAAAATCGCAGGAGCTGCGGACGATATCGATCGCTTCTTTTGATTCAGGTCCTTTTCCGACAAGATCTCCTAAACAAAAAATTCGATCTACATTTCGCAAGCTTATATCTTTCAATACAGACGACAACGCCGGAATATTCCCATGTATATCAGAAATGACCGCGATTTTATCCAAATAAACTCCTCCTTCATTTCCCTACTATTTTATCATGATTTGTTATCGTCTGGAATTTTTTTGAACATTAATAATATGAAAAAGGCAATGCTCATATACCCGAACAGCGGATAAAGCGTGGAAATGAGCTTTCCGTATCCTATCAGGCTGACTAAATAACATAATAATAGGATGAAAATGACACCAGCGATTTTTGCCAAAGGCTTTTCCGATGATAATTGCCGTTCCAAACCATACAGATTGCCGATCAACGATGAAAATATTTCTCCAAAAATAACAAGGATGTATATGTAATAAAAGCCTGAAAACAGCTGCTTGACAATTTCAGCCATTGGGATTTCAAAAAGCCCGGCGTCCGGCAAATGCAGAAGGGAGAAATAGCTGGAAAATAAAATGAAGCTTAATCCGAGACCGCCTACAACTCCGCCCAATTTAATGGCGCTTTCATCCTTTATTGCGTTTGCGAGCGGAACAAGTACAGCCTGAGCAAGAGAGAGATTAAAAGAAACATATAAAAAGCTTGATTTGACTGGTTGAAACACTCCATCCAACGATAAATCGATAAAATCACCCCTTATGATGGCTTCAATGGAGATGATCAGGCTAAACAAAATAAAAAGCGGAACAACCAATAGATTGACGGAAGACAGCCCTTTGACTCCAAACGAAATCACAGCAATGGAAAGCACAATCGTTAAAAAAATTCCAAATTGCTTTGAAAGCGACAGTTGCTCTTCAAAAATCGCCCCCGCCCCCGACAGCATGACCGATGTGATGCCAATCAGCATCATAAACATCAAGCCGTTGACTACATAAGCTGACAACGTCCCAAACAAAAATTGGTTCAACTGCAAATACGAAGATGCATTAATGCGTCTTCCGATCAACATCATTTTCGTTCCCAGCCAAACAAATAAAACGGCAGAACAAATAATTCCAACAATTCCTCCAGCGCCGTATTTTGAAAAAAACTCAACGATCTCTTTTCCCGTTGCAAACCCTGCACCGATGACAGTGCCGATATAGACAGAAGCTATTTGAAGTGCCAATACCCATTTATTGCTCATGTTTCACCCACCTTACTTTATCAACAATATATGGACAAGAAGGGAAAAAAAGACGAAAAAAATTTGTAAAAAAGACTTGAAAGTCAAAAAAGGTCAAAGTATAATAAAGTCAGAAAAGGTCAAACAGTGAATCTAACTATTGAATGATTGAGATTGTTTCTTTGATTCCAAAAGGTCAAAGAAAGTCAAAGAAGTTTCTTCTTTTGGTCAAAGTTAATCAAAGTCAAAAAGGAGGAATGTTATATGTTGTGTGAAAATTGCCAAGCAAGAAAAGCCAATGTTTTATTAAATGTACAAATCAATCACAACAAACAAGAAATGCGTCTCTGTCAAGAATGCTATCAACAATATAAACAAAAAATCCCAAGTGGTTTTTACGGATTCAGCGGTTTCGATGAATTATTTCAATCATTTATGCCAAACTCTTTTGAGAGCTTTGACCAAGCTGTTCAAGCACAACCGAAATCAGGGGGCGGAAAACAGAACGGCTTCCTCGATCAATTCGGCCGAAATTTAACGGATGCTGCAAAAGCTGGGTTGATTGATCCTGTCATCGGCCGCGATGATGAGGTAAGACGAGTGATTGAAATTTTAAATCGACGCAACAAAAATAACCCGGTTTTAATCGGAGAACCAGGCGTAGGGAAAACAGCTATTGTGGAAGGACTAGCCTTAAAAATTTCTCAAGGAGACGTTCCGCAAAAATTAAAAAATAAAGAAGTTTATTTGCTGGATGTTTCATCACTTGTCGCCAACACGGGAATTCGCGGACAATTTGAACAGCGGATGAAGCAGCTAATTCAAGAATTGCAAGCCCGAAAAAACATCATCCTGTTTATCGATGAAATTCATCTTTTAGTCGGCGCCGGTTCTGCGGAAGGTTCTATGGATGCCGGCAACATATTAAAGCCAGCGCTCGCCCGCGGTGAGCTTCAAGTTGTCGGAGCAACAACTCTAAAAGAATACCGGCAAATCGAAAAAGATGCAGCCCTTGAACGACGCTTCCAGCCGGTTATTGTGAAAGAACCTTCCATTGAAGAAGCGATCAGCATTTTAAAAGGAATTCAAGAAAAATATGAACAATACCATCAAGTCAAATATTCAGAAGATGCGATTAAAGCTTGCGTCACACTATCTCATCGATATATTCAAGACCGCTTTTTGCCTGACAAAGCCATCGATTTAATGGATGAAGCTGGTTCAAGATTAAACTTAAAAGCCGAGCCGGCTAATGAAGCAGACATCCACGAGCGGCTTAAACAAATTGCCCATGAAAAAGAAAAAGCGCTAAAGGAAGAACGATACGAACTTGCAGCTAAGCTTCGCGACGAAGAAGCTGCCCTTGAAAAGCAGCTTGAACAAGGAAAGGACAAACAGCAAGCAATCGTTCAAGTAGAAGACATTCAAAAAATCATCGAAGAAAAAACCGGCATACCAGTCGGCAAGCTGCAAGAGGATGAGCAAGCAAAAATGAAACATTTAGAAGAAAACTTGGCGAAAAAAATTATCGGCCAAGAGGATGCTGTCCGGAAAGTGGCAAAAGCCATTCGCCGCAGCCGCGCTGGATTGAAAGCAAAAAACCGACCAATCGGATCCTTCCTGTTCGTCGGCCCGACTGGCGTTGGAAAAACGGAATTGTCGAAAACATTAGCTTTGGAGCTGTTCGGTTCAAAAGATGCCATGATTCGCTTGGATATGAGTGAATATATGGAAAAACATTCTGTTTCAAAATTAATCGGCTCGCCTCCAGGCTATGTCGGACATGAAGAAGCAGGACAATTAACGGAAAAGGTTCGTCGCAACCCTTACTGCATTATCCTGCTGGATGAAATTGAAAAAGCTCATCCAGATGTACAGCACATTTTCTTGCAAATATTAGAAGACGGACGCTTGACAGACAGCCAAGGCCGCACCGTCAGCTTCAAAGATACGGTCATTATTATGACCTCTAACGCTGGAGCAGGTGCAAAACAAGTTCACGTCGGTTTTAACAGCACGGTGGAAAAAGAATCAAGCATCCTTGAATCTCTCGGTTCATTCTTTAAGCCTGAATTTTTAAACCGTTTCGATGCCATTATCGAATTTAAACCGCTTGATAAAGAAGATTATTTGAAAATAGTTGATTTGATGCTTGAAGAAGTTCGGAACACGTTGAAAGAACAAAACATTTCATTGGACGTAACAGAAAAAGCAAAAGAAAAATTGGTAGAAATCGGCTATCATCCATCCTTCGGCGCTCGTCCGCTTCGCCGCGTCATTCAAGAACATATTGAAGACAAAATTGCAGACATCCTGTTAGACGGTGAAGTGCACAATCATTTAATCGCCGACGTAGAAAATGAAGAAATTGTTATTCGTTCATAACAGCTGCCCTAACAGTCCATTAGGGCAGTTTTTTTATTTGGGAGCAGCATCGCAAAAATCGATTCCGATGAATGTGTCGTTTATTTTTTTTATCAAATATAAAATTTTCGTCTTTCTTTGTCGATATAATAATTGAATATAGAAAGAAGAAGGATTTGATGAACATGGACAAAACATCAATTATCGGCATTTTTTTAGGAATTATGGCAATTATTGTCGGCATGGTTTTAAAAGGTGTCAGTCTTTCCGTCTTAATCAATCCGGCAGCTATCGTCATTATTATCATCGGAACGATTGCTGCGGTCGTTATTGCCTTTCCGACAAATGAAATTAAAAGAGTACCGAAATTATTCCGCGTCTTATTTAAAGACACACAAACTTATACGATTCAAGAGTTGATTGTCCTTTTCTCTGAATGGGCGCAAATCGCAAGGAAAGAAGGATTGTTGGCGCTGGAAGCTAAGCTTCAGGAAATAGATGACCCATTTTTAAAGACCGGTTTAAGCATGGCTGTGGACGGTCAGTCTGCCGAGTTCATCCGAGATGTTATGACAGAAGAAATCAATGCAATGGAAGAGCGGCATGAAGCAGGCGCCGCCATTTTTTCTCAGGCCGGCACGTATGCTCCGACTCTTGGCGTATTAGGAGCTGTATTAGGTTTGATTGCCGCACTAGCCAATTTGGAAAATATTGAGGAGCTCGGACATTCGATCAGCGCCGCGTTCGTTGCTACTTTGCTCGGAATTTTTACAGGATATGTTTTATGGCACCCGTTTGCGAACAAGCTGAAAAGGAAATCCCAGCAGGAGGTGCTCGTCCGCCAGGTGATGATCGAAGGCATTCTTTCCATTTTAGAAGGACAGGCACCGCGGACGATTCAGCAAAAATTGGCATTTTATCTTCCTGAAAAAGAGCGGGCAAAGATTTCTGATGAAGGAAGTGTTACGTCCGATGCGTAGTAGAAAAAAAAACCGCAATGACCATCATACAGATGAAAGCTGGCTTATTCCCTATGCCGATATTTTAACCCTTTTGCTTGCGCTCTTTATCGTCCTATTTGCTCTCAGTTCGATAGATGCCCAAAAATTTGAACGTTTGGCAAGAGCTTTCAATTCCAATTTTGACGGAGGCATAAGCGTTTTAGAATATCCGAGCCCTCTACCACAACAAGAAATGGAAAACATCGAAGAAAACAAACAAAATGGAAAAGTGCAAAATGAGCCTCATGACAATGATGAATCGGGAAACAGCGATCAAGAGGAATTAGCGGAAGTTCAAAATCGGTTTAATCAATACATTGAAGAAAACAACTTGAAAAACAATATTAAAACATCACTAAACGAAGAGGGTTTGTTAATCACGATTCGGGACGATATATTGTTTGATTCGGGCAGCGCCAAAGTGAGAAAAAAAGATGAAATTTTGGCTACTGACATTGCCAAAATGCTCGCCATGGGCAGTGCCCGCAACGTGGTTATCAGCGGACATACAGACAATGTACCGATTCATAATTCAAACTTTGATTCAAACTGGCATTTAAGTGTTATGAGAGCCGTAAATGTGATGAAAATTATTTTAGAAAACAAAAATCTCGACCCAAGCAAGTTCAGTGCGAAAGGATACGGCGAATACAAACCCGTTGCTTCCAATGATACAGCAGAAGGAAGACAAAAAAACAGACGGGTGGAAATTCTAATTCTTCCAAACAATAAAAAAGCGGAGCCGAATTAAGCCGGTTCCGCTTTCATTTTTCTTTCGCATGGTACCCTACTTTTTTTAATAGATTAATCGCTGTTTCCTTCTCATCTTCTGTCAAAATATTCACGATCGAATCAATCATCTCTTGATGAGAAGGAAAGATTTCTTCAATCCATTTTCTCCCCTTTTCCGTTATTGCTGCATATGTGACACGGCGGTCTTTTGGGCATGCTTTTCGAACTAACAGCCCTTTTTGCTCTAATTTATCAATAACATACGTAATGCTGCCGCTAGCTAAAAGAATTTTTCCGCCGATTTGTTGAAGTGGCTGATCTCCTTTATGATACAAAAGCTCTAAAACGGCAAATTCCGTTAAGTTTAATCCATATGATTGAATGTGCTTGCTAACTTGATCATTCATTGCGCGATAAGCACGTGAAAGAACGATAAAAAATTTTAGAGATTTTTCAATACTGCTGTTTTCCTTAGCCAACTTTCATCATTCCTTTAGTATTTCAATGTCTTGAATTATAATAGTGAAACTTCTCATTATTGTCAATCACTGCATAGAAAATTTCAGAATAAAAAAACTTTTTTTAACCCCGATCTTCTTTCAAAAGATCATGCTATAATAAAAAGGTTGATGAAAAAGAAGGAGTTTAAAGAAATGCTGGACTTAACACATCGCCATAAGGTTTTGTTTTACATTTTGATCGTAATCCTGCCCACTTTTCTGATTTCGTTTATCATATGGGAAAAACAAAAAAATATTCTCTTTTCGAAACATGAAAAAGAAGCCGTATATATGCTAGACATTCATCAAAGTCAAATTGACCGCTTAATCTCGGAAACAAAAACGAGAATGGAAACAATGGCGTTATTCATAGATCAAGAAAATAATCCAAACCAAATTCAAAGAGCTCTAAAAGAAACCCTACAACAAGAACCCCGCTTTACCGGCCTGTATATCGCAAATGCAGACGGAACAATAAAAATCGGCACTCAACCCGTTTCATTACATCATGACATCTCTTCGGAAAAATGTTTTCAATCTGCGCTCGCAACAAAAAAGACTGCTATTTCAGAAGTTCACGATAAAAAGCTTATCACGATCTGCACCCCGATTGTAAATCAGCAAAAAGATGTAAATGGCGTTTTATACGCCACATTAAGCATAAACTATATACAAAATATTATGAATGTACTGAGCCCAGATTTATATATCGTGGTGAGCGACACGAAGAACAACTTTCTTTTCAGTGCAGGCGAAAAAGAAAAGGACGCTTCCGAAAAATCTGTTCAAACTGATATTACCCAGCTTCCATGGGTGCTGAAAGCGTCGGTCGCTCCGGTCAAGCCGTTGGAAATCTCTCAAGTTGTTTTAACTTATGCCGCCATTGTATACATTTTTTTTAATATTATTTTTTTGTTGATCCAATATTATTTGCTGAAACGTAAAGCAAGATTGGAAGAAGAAAAAATTAAAGCGCAAAAGCTTGAACTGGTCGGTACTCTCGCTGCCAGCACAGCGCATGAAATCCGAAATCCTTTAACTGGAATTAGCGGTTTTATTCAACTGTTAAAGAAAAAATATCAGTCAGAAGAAGATCAGCATTATTTTTCCGTCATAGAAAAAGAGATCGACCGAATCAATGAAATTGTGAGCGAATTTCTCGTTCTCGGAAAACCAACCGCTCATAAACACAAACTGTACGACTTAAATCAGATTATCGACGAAGTCATGCCGATCATTAAATCGGAAATCAATCTCCATCGAACAAATTTTCAAGTTCATATGGATCGGCATAATCCTATTCGGATTTATTGTACAAAAAATCATATTAAACAAGTTTTGTTAAATTTAACGAAAAATGCTTTAGAAGCAATGGACATGAACGGATCATTAGAATTGATTGTCAAAAAAGAAGCAAATCTTGCAGTTATCAAAGTGATCGATACAGGGAAGGGGATTCCTGAAAAAATGATGGAAAAAATTTTTGATCCATTTTTTACGATGAAAGACAGCGGCACCGGACTTGGACTGGCAATATGCAAACGCATTGTCGATATGTATGACGGCACCATTGAGATTGAAAGCAAATTGAATGTCGGCACAACCGTGACGATAAAGCTGCCGCTATCAAATAAAAGCTGAAGCTCGATGTGATTCGTAACTAGGCGAAAAATAGCCTTCTTGTTCTAATGTAAGCCGCATCTAAAAATGCTTGATGATGCATTTGATGCAGGATTGGTAGAAACCGATGAAAGCGACGGTTTCTACCTTCTTTTATCTATTTTTGAATCAAAAACCGATTAGAGGATCGGGGCTAAAAAATGCTGAGTCGTACCCAATCATTTTCTTATGATGAATGATATCTTGACATGCGGCTTCCGCTTTTTCCTTTTCTTCCTTTTTGAGAACGTGTTTTTCCCATTATTTTTACTGCACCTTTATAAACGATATAAATGCTCAAAAAAGCGAAGAACAGAGCGAGAAATCCCCATAGTCCTTGCACAATATCTTCAAATTCCATATTTCCTCTATTCGTTATTTTTTGTTGAATCTCAATGGCAAACACTATGACAACTAGTACGGTCATTGTATAAATAAACGATATACATAAAATGCCGAATTTTGCTATATATTTAAATACCACATGTGTAATGAAAAAGATAACCATGCCGAAAATGCCGATGATCCAAAAATGCAGCTGTTTATCTGTTAATTGAAAACCAGCCATTTCTACTAAATGGATAATATTATCATGAAAATCATTAATCAGTTCTACAATAAACAAGAGCGCTTCTTTCATATAAAATCTCCTTCTATTGATAAAATAACAAATCTATTATAAAACATTATTATCAAAATTTATTTTTTCTGAAAAGGGGTACGATTTTATGTACGACGTATATATTGGGAGTTTTTTATCAGCAATGTCTACAGGTTTAGGGGCTGTCCCGATTCTTTTTTTGCAAAAAACGATTAAACATAGAGGAAGAGATTTATTATTAGCATTCAGCGCTGGAATTATGATGGCTGCTTCCATGAGGGGGTTGATACCTGAAGCATTAGCAAACGGAAATATAATGAAAATGTGCATCGGATTAATACTTGGAGTGCTTATATTAACAATTTTAGAGAAAAATATTCCTCACATTGAACTGGAGCATACGAAAGAAGGAATACAATTTGACGAAAAAGCATTGCTCATTATCTCGGCGATCACCTTACATAATCTCCCGGAGGGTCTATCTGTCGGAGTAAGTTATGCCTCAGAGAAACAAGATTTAGGTCATCTAATTGCTCTTGCAATCGGGCTGCAAAATGCACCAGAAGGCTTATTAGTTGCGCTTTTTTTAATCAATCAGAACATTTCCCGCATCAAAGCCTTTTTCATTGCAACGTTGACAGGAGCGATCGAGATTGTCACATCTCTAATAGGGTTTTATTTAACAACATTTGTTGAATCTTTAGTTTCTTACGGTCTTGCTTTTGCTGCAGGAGCAATGCTTTTTATCATTTATAAAGAATTGATTCCGGAAAGCCACGGCGATGGTCATGAATTGACTTCGACATATTCTTTTATTTTCGGAATTTTATTTATGATTGTGCTGACTGAACTTTTTTAAGCTTGTCAAATATGTGTTTTCTTTATTTTTCAACCGTTGCAACAAAAGGATTTGTTAATGTCCATTTCATAGGGTGGAAAATCGATTGATTTTTCTCATCGCTGCTTACCATTTGCTGGTATTTGTTTAAAAGCTTGTCCAGTTCTTGGCTCAGCTCAATCGTCTCTTTGCTGTTCATACCGTTTATTTGAGCCATTTCAATCATTTTTTGCCTTTTTATTATGATTTCTATGAACAGCTTTTCTTTGCGCAGCTCTTCTTCCGTTGCCATTTCTCATATCCTCCTTCCAAATCTCGCGGTCTAAAGACACGCACTCGGTTATTATTACAGATTCTACTATTTTTGTAAATAGATTCGCAAATTTAGACAATATTTTTACACAAGTATTTGACAATCCTCTTTAATATTTACGTAAGGAGGATTGTCAAAACATTCATACAGTCATAAAAAGCTTATCCAAAAGCCTTTTTAAAAGAAAAAATTCGACTTCTTTTTTACTTGCTGACAGCAGACCAAAGCTTATTGCCTCAATAACCGCTGCCGTTTTATAGGTCGGAGGACAATATTTGAGCAATGATAAGATGCTTGTTTTCTATTTAAAATATTGTCGGAAATTTCTTTCCTTTCATTAAGAAAAGCTGCGCTTATTTCTATCATCACAATGACAAGCCTAAAAAACAGCGCAATTTTATCGGATTTTTACAGCTGTTCCAGTTGCTACAACCATCATCATCCCATCTCGTAATGTTTCAAAGTCAAGATCCACTCCAATCACAGCATTGGCTCCCAGATTTTTAGCTTTCGCTGTCATTTCTTCAATAGCTACTTCCCTTCCTTCTGAAAGCTTGCTTTCATATGCGCCGCTCCTGCCGCCGACAATATCCGTAATGCCTGCCAAAAAATCGCGGACAATGTTTGCCCCAAGAATGGTTGTACCGCTGACAATCCCCAAGTATTCTTCAATTTCCTTTCCTTGCAAAGAATTGGTTGTTGTAATAATCATGGATTTCCCTCCATTATTTATTTTTGTACTTTATTACGTTTGAAAAAACGTTTCGTTCCATTCCGATTCACAAATCATTCTACTTTTTCTCTAAATTGTAGTAAAATTGTAGTAAAAAGCGAAACCTTGCTTTCCGTTTGTTCGTAAATTTATTAAACAATGCTGACAGGGGTAGGATCATGAAATCGATATTCTTGTTTTTCATAAGAAGTTTTATTGCTGTTTGTTCGATGTCTGTTCTTTGGTTTGCCTTGTTTTTAGGATTTGACCAAGCTTTCATTCAATCGTCTTTGTATGCTGTTGCAGGCGGTATTATCGTCTATTATATCACCAAATGGCTGCAAAAAAGAAATTGGCTGAAGCAAAACGGATTGACAGCCAGTGAATACAAATATGTACAGGAAAATTTAAAAGAAGCAAGACAAAAAATTGCCCGACTGCAGCGCACCTTATTTAGAGCCCGATCGCTCGGAACGATTCAGCAGCTAGTCGAAGCAATCAGGCTTTCCAAACGTATATATCATGTCGTTGAAAAGGAGCCGAAACGCTTCTATCAAGGCGAATCATTCTTTTTCTATCATTTAGATTCTTGCGTGGAGCTTGCAGAAAAGTATACGTTTCTTTCCGCCCAGCCGATCCGCGATCAGAACGTTAAATCATCATTGGAAGAAACGAAACAGATGTTGAATCAAATTTGCGAATCATTGGAGAAAGATTTAATCACCGTTTTATCGAATGATATCGAACATCTTCAATTTGAATTAAATGTTGCGAAAAAACAAACAACGAAATGGAAAGATAGGTGATTACGTTGGAAGAAAAGAAAGAGTTGGATCTATTAGATGATCTATTAAAGGACCCATTTGGAGAAAAAGAAGATAAGCCCGCATCACCTTTAGCAGTCGGCGAAGAAGAACAGCCGAAAAAATTTATCGACATGCTCTCACAGGAGCATAAAGCAAAGGCTGCACAGCTGGCAGCTCAAATTGATTACAAAAACCGGCATTCGATCGTCCAATTTGGGGCTTCCGCTCAGCAAAAGCTCTCCAGTTTTTCCCACGAAATGCTGGACTATGTTCAAAAAAAGGATATCGGGCCTATAGGCGATATTTTAAAAGAGCTGATGAGCAAACTCGAACAAGTAAACCCGGAAGAATTAAAACCGGAAAAACGAAACTTCTTCTCTCGTCTTTTCAAGAAAATATCTAGTTCGATCAATGAAATTTTATCCAAATACCAAAAAATCGGGGCACAAATCGAACGCATTACAGTCCGGCTGGAAAATTCAAAAAAAGCGCTGATGTCCGATATTCAATTGCTCGATCGTTTATATGAGCATAATAAGGAATACTTTCACGCGCTAAACATTTACATCGCTGCTGGTGAATTAAAATTGGAGGAACTCCATACAAAAGTAATACCGGAATTGCAAAAAAAAGCGGAAGCAACTGGAGATCAAATGGCGGTTCAAGAAGTAAACGACATGCTTCAATTTGCTGATCGGTTGGAAAAACGGATCCATGATTTAAAGCTATCTAGGCAAATTACAATCCAAACGGCTCCGCAAATCCGGATGATTCAAAATATGAATCAAACATTAGCGGAAAAAATCCAATCCTCCATTTTGACGTCTATTCCTTTATGGAAAAACCAAATTGCGATCGCTCTCACCTTATATCGGCAAAAAGGAGCACTGGAGGCCCAAAAGCAAGTGACGAAAACGACGAACGAGCTGCTTTTGAAAAATGCAGAAATGCTGAAAGCAAACACAATTGAAACAGCCAAGGAAAATGAACGAGGCATCGTCGATATTGAAACGTTGAAAAAAACACAGGACGACCTAATTTCAACAATCGAAGAAACGCTCAGGATCCAACAGGAAGGACGTCTAAAAAGGCAGCAGGCTGAGCAAGAACTAATGCAGCTCGAGAAAGACTTAAAAACGAGACTATTGCAATTTAAACAAGAATAAAAAAGACAAACCGGGATGATTTTTATAGAGGAAAGATTTTACACATATACAGCTGTTGAGTGATTTCGTCCAAGCTTTTTTAAATGCTCATGCAGAACCGGCACGGCATTTACATCATATAAACAGCAAATTTTTTAAAAACTCTGCGCAGGCATCGCAGAGTTTTTCATTTTGAAAGGTTCTATGATGCCCAATTTTTGCATTGCTCTAATTGCAGCAAAAAAGCTTTTTTATCCGTTTGATTGCCTGCATAGCCTACAAGCGCTCCGTTTTTGCCAATCACCCGATGGCAAGGAATTATGATCGGGATAGGATTCGCTTTATTGGCTTGTCCAACTGCCCGAACAGCTTTCGGATTTCCGATCCCATCTGCAACATATTGATAGCTTCTAGCTTCACCGTATGGAATGTTCATCAACTCTTTCCATACTTTTTGCTGAAATGAAGTGCCTTTTGGAAAAATGGGAAGGGAAAATATTTTTCGTTTCCTTTGAAAATATTCCTTAAGCTGTTTCGCTGCCTCTTCCAATAGATCCGTTTTATGTTCCACAACTTTTGAAGATGCCAGAAGCTCTGTAAGCTCCTGCTCGTCCATCAACAAAGAGACAATTCGATTCTTTTCCTCTATAATCCCGATCGTTCCAATAGGGCTGTTCATTGTATGCAAAAAGTACATCCTACACACCTTCTTGACCATTGATAGGGAGCGAAATATAAAATGTCGTTCCATACCCTACTTTGCTTTTGACATCAATTTTCCCATTGTGCTCTTTAATAATTTTGTAGCTTACCATAAGACCTAGGCCTGTTCCCCGCTCTTTCGTTGTATAAAACGGCTCCCCAAGCCGCTTCAGTTTATTTTTTGGAATGCCTGGCCCTTCATCTTGAATGGAAATTTGAACCCGGTGATCATCTTCTTTTGTGATCGAAACATAAATATTGCCTCCATTTGGCATCACTTCGATTGCATTTTTTAATATGTTAATAAAAACTTGTTTTAATTGATTGGGTTCGCAAAATATATCCGGCACTTCCCCGTAGTCTAAATGAATTTGCACATTTACTAGAATAGCCTGTGCATTTAATAATTCTATCGTATCTTTCATGATTTTCACAATATTTTTTTGTTCAAATCGAACAGCTTGAGGCTTTGCCAAAATAAGAAATTCATCAATGATTGATTCAATTCGCTTCAGCTCAGAAGTAATGACATTGAAATACATGGAATAATCTTCTTTTATGCTTCCTTGCAGCAGCTGGATAAATCCTTTTAACGCTGTCATTGGATTGCGGATTTCATGGGCTATTCCGGCTGCCAATTCCCCAACAATATTGAGAGTGTCCGATTTTCTCAGCCGCTCTTCGATTTCTTTTCTTTCAGTGATATCGCGAAATATAACTAAATTCATATTTTCAATAATGTGGCGTTTAAATGAACATTCGAGAATTCTTTCCTGCTTATTTTTCACCGTAATCGCAAATTCTTTCGTCAACCCATCCATTTTCCAATCACTTTTAAAATGAATGGGAAAAAATCGGAATATGCAATCACGTCCAATTTGGTCTTGTGTTAATCCTAAAATTTGCATTGCAGCAGGATTGGCATCAACAATCACCCAATCATCATTAAACAGAAGGATGCCGTCCATCGCTCCGTTAAACACATTCCGAAATTTTTGTTCACTTTCACGCAATTCTTTTTCCATTCGTTTCCGGTCGCTGATATTTCGCAATATGGTCATATGGGTTTTTTCCTTCGGGTTGTATTTTGATGTGAATTCGAGCTGCTTCTTTTGTCCGTTCGGCATGTAAAACATTAATTCTTCCCGGATGGCACCGGATTTTAAATATTCATCTTTCACCTGCAAAAACTTTGGATCATTTGCATTGATAAATCGCATTAAATTGCTTTTCAACAGTTCATCAAAGGGGAGTTCAAATATGCGGCAAGCCCATTGATTCGCGCGTATAATATTTCCAAAATGATCCCAAATAAGGATGGCATCAAGAGCATTTTCAAAAATTTCTCTAAACCTTTCTTCACTCTTCAAAATTTGCTGTTCCATAAGCCTCTTCTCTGTAATATCGCGCAATATCGACATGTAAAATCCGTGTAAAATGTTTGACGTGGTCGTAAATTCAAAAATTTTTCGCGTTCCGTCTTTTAATCGGACAGGCATTTCTCCTTTCATTTTTCCTTTTTCAAACAATACTTCATAAAAATATTTTTTCATTTTCTCATCTTCGATAAAATCTGAAAATTTATAGTTTTTGAGTTCATCACTCGGAATGCAAAAGCTGGTACAAAATGATTGATTGGCATCTATAATAAATCCTTCGTAATCAAAAATGACAATGCCGTCAACAGCACGGTCAAATAAATCCGGAAACAGCTGTTCATTGATCGATCGTTCCTGTTCAAGAATTTTTTTCGAAGAAACATCCCGAAAAATAGCAAGATTGTATGTGCCGTAAATGTTCTCAATGATGCTGTATTCAACATATTTGATTCGGCCGTTTTCCAGTTTTAACATGAGTTCCGCATATTGCTGTTTTTCATGATCAGAAAAATTTTTTATAAATTCGTTTCCTGGCAGGGCTGCTACAAAATCATCTATCGACTTCTCTAGTATGACTTCTTTTTCCATTTCAAAAAGGCGGCATGCTGACTGATTTACTTGAAAAAACTTGCCGTGATGATCTAAAAGCACCATAGCATCTATTGATCGATCGAAAATTTCGTAATATTTTTTTAATTTTTCATTTTCTTGTTGCGCTTTTTTTAAACGTTTTGCCAACAAATCTTCTTCAATGGCTGCAATGTTTTGCTTCAAACTTCCCACCTCTCATTTTAACACTCTCAATATATTTACATTTTCTACAAATTACGTTAGAATCCTTCATGCACTGTCAATTTAGTCAATTCGATGTACCTTTCAGTACGACTGTTTACAAAATGTTGAATTTGTCTTATATTTTAAATCGAAACTTTTTTTGAAGGTGATAACATGAATGAGAGGAACAGCTACTTTGATAACGCCAAGTTTATATTAATTCTTCTTGTCGTGTTCGGCCATTTTATTCGATCGATGATTGAAGACAATTACATTATGATGAACATATACAAATTTATTTACACGTTTCATATGCCTGCGTTCATTTTAATTTCCGGCTTTTTTGCCAAAGGGTTTAACAAACAGGGATACGTTAAAAAAATAGCAAAAAAACTCATTTTGCCATATTTTATTTTTCATGGCATCTATACAGTTTATTATGTTTTGATTAAAGGCGACAATCTGCTCCATTCAATTGATCCTTTGAATCCGCACTGGTCCCTCTGGTTTTTAATAAGTTTGTTTTTCTGGAACGTCATGCTGATCCCGTTTTCTAAATTGAATAAATTGGTCGCTTTAGGACTTTCGTTCTTTATCGGTATTGCAGCTGGATATTTTGATTTCATCAGCAACTATTTGAGCTTGTCACGTACACTAGTCTTTTTTCCTATTTTTTTAATAGGTTTTTATTTAAAGAAAGAACATTTTGCCATGATGACGAAGCTGCCTGCAAGATCTTTAGGGGCAAGTGCTCTGTTGCTTACATTTGTGACGTATTTCTATTTGCCTTTTGAGTATGAGTGGCTGTTCGGTTCCATGCCTTATTCAGCTTTTGGCGAAACGGATATCTTTTCAGGGCTGGTGCGGCTCGGATTTTATTTTCTTACTTTGATTACGACGTTCGGATTTTTCTCGTTAATACCGAAAAAGCGTCAATTTTTCACTGAATGGGGCACAAGAACTTTTTACGTTTATTTATTGCACGGATTTATCATTCAATCGTTCAGAGACAGCGAACTTGAAAGCTGGCTTACAGAAATAGAAAGCATCACGGTATTCGCCATTGTTTCAATTGTCGTTACGTTCTTGCTGTCGAGCCGCTTTGTCAAAACGATCGCACAGCCAATCATTGAACTTCGAGCGACAATGCTAAAAAAAATAGTAAAAGGCTTATAAGACCGGGGCTGACGCACACAGACAGTCACATCACATAAATAGAACGGCTTCTAATAGCTTTTCAGAAATAGGTCTTTTCTACAGTCCGAGATGCTGAAACAACAATCTAGAGTAGTTAGAGAAATAACTTCAAAGGCGTCGCAGTTCCTAAACTTTCTAACTTTAAAAACAAGTCATAAGTCAGAGGTCCTAGCGGGGTATGGAAAATTCGAACATTTCCAAAAAAATCTGGCGAGGCCCCTCGATGGACTTCGCCAGATGTTCAATTTTTTAGTCAATCCATTCAGCAATCTTCAATAATGAGATAGGCTGTTTTAATTGGCCCATGTACGCCAACCACTAAGTTCATTTCAATATCCGCTGAATTGCTCGGTCCTGTAATAAAATTAATGCAGGAAGAAATCGTTTCGCCTTTTTCCACCATTTGATGAAATTTTCTGGCGGCCTGTGTCATTCTAGGGAGGATCGTGCTTTTCGGAATAATGGAAATATACGTTGTCGGCAAAAGGCTGACCGCCCTTCCTTTCCCTCCCCCATTCAACAAGACAACCGTTCCGGATTCAGCCAGTGTATAATCGCTGAACGTAATTCCGATATTTGCTCTTTCCGCAATTTGAATATTTTCTTTTCCAAGCTCAGGATCCCATATATGCACGTCTGTTCCTTCGTTTGGCAATTCCTCCAATAAAAAAGGCATCAGCCCGAATGCTTCAAACCGATGATCGTCCCACGTCACAATCGGACCGCCTCCATAAAAAGCAATCGCCTCTTTCAGCGTATTTTTCAATGATTTGGAAGTCGTTCTGTATACATCGACATGAACATTTTTACATTGTTTTATAAATGCATCAACCAGTTCGTCGGAAGAATAACCAGCAAGTGTTTTTTCTTGAGGGTGAAATGACCAGCTGGGCCGTTCCACCCCTTCCTTCCGGGGATTTCGTCCTAACCTTTGAGCTATCGTCTGCAAAAACGAATCTCGATTTTGAATCGTTCCGTTCATGAACGATCACCACTTTCTTTTTTACGATTGTGAAACCATTCGCGAAAGCTGTTTTTTTCCGGTGCCGGGAAATCACGTATGGACGTCCAATTTTTCAAAGGACCTAGTCCATTGGAAATTTTCCCGTCTTTCGAAAACGGTTTGAGGGCTGCTGGCGCCAGTTTTGTTCCCCACTGATACAGTTTTTGATTCGATGCTCCTATTCCAAATGCCTTCATCGCCAGCTTCTCGCTTATTGGCGCTCGTCCTTCCCGCTCGACAATTACTTGCCGATGCTTATGGAGAAGTTCATGAAGCGGAATTTTTACGGGGCATGCTTCCGTACAAGCGGCACATAGTGTGGAAGCATAAGGCAATTCCTTAAAATCATCATAACCGCCAAAAAGCGGCGTCAATACAGCGCCAATCGGACCTGGGTAAATCGATCCGTACGAGTGGCCGCCTATATGCCGATATACAGGACAGACGTTAATGCACGCTGCACAACGAATGCATTGAAGAACAGGCTGGAATTCAGTTCCTAAAATTTTGCTTCGTCCGTTATCAACAATCACCAAATGGAATTCTTCCGGTCCGTCAACATCCTCTTTTTGTTTCGGACCAGTTAAAACCGTTATATAGCTCGTTAATTTTTGACCGACTGCACTCCTTGTCAAAAGACTGACAAGCACATCAAGTTCTTCGAATGTTGGAACTATTCTTTCCATCCCCATGACAGTTATTTGTGTTTTCGGAATGGTCGTCACCATGCGGGCATTTCCCTCATTTGTCACTAAACAAAACGATCCAGACTCGGCAATGGCAAAATTGCATCCTGTGATGCCGACATCCGCTGTTAAAAATTCCTCCCTAAGCATTTTTCTCGCATGGAGTGCAAGCTCCTCAGGCTTTTCTGTTTTCTCATACCCAAGTTTTCGCTGAAACACATCTCGAATTTGTACCTTATTTTTATGCAGGGCAGGGGCTACAATGTGCGAAGGCGGATCATGATCATCAATCTGCAATATATATTCGCCTAGATCCGTTTCAATGACTTCACAGCCCGCTTCCTCCAAACATTGATTCATATGAATTTCTTCCGTCACCATCGATTTCGATTTGACAATTTTGCGAGCCTTTTTTTTCTTGATAACGCTTTGGATGTAATCGTTCGCTTCCTCCGCTGTTTGAGCAAAAAAAACATGTCCGCCCCTTTTTGCAACATTTTCGCTTAACTGGTGTAAATAATAGTCCAAATTTTCCAATGTATGCTTTCTGATTTGTTCACCGAGCGATCTCCATTCTTCCCAATTGCCAAGCTCTTCAGCAGCTTCCAGACGTCTTTTTCTCAGCCTTTCTTGAGCATCTTGGACTGCATTTCTCATAAAATCGTTTTCAATATTTTTTTGCACCCTTTGATCAAATGGCTGATCCGAAATTTTCATTGCCATCCTGCTTTCCCCCCTCCATTATTCGATACTGTTTAACACCTCAGCAATGTGCATGACCTTCACTTGTTTATTTTTCCGGCTTATTCTCCCCCCGATATTCATTAAGCAGCCGCAGTCTGCCCCGATTAAATAGTCGGCATCGGTTTCCTCAATATGCCGAACTTTTTCATCAACCATTTGTTCAGATATTTGTTCCATTTTGACGGAAAACGTTCCGCCAAAGCCGCAGCAATCATATGCATTTGGAAGCGGAACCAATTCAAGCCCCTTCACGTTTGCCAGCAATTTAAATGGTGCCTCCTGAACTCCAAGAAGACGGGTCATATGACATGATGTATGATAGGTTGCTTTTCCTTTTAATGTTGCGCCCACATCTTCCAAATTTAAAACATCTACAATAAACTGTGTTAATTCATACGTCTTATTTGCAAGCTTTTGCGCCTTTTCTTTCCAAACCGGATCTTCATCAAAAATGTGCGGATATTCCTTAAACATCGTGGCACATGATCCGGAAGGTGTGACAACATAATCGGCATGTTCAAAGGTGAGAATCATATTTTTCATCGCTTCTTTTGCCGCTTGAACATATCCGCTGTTATAGGCAGGCTGTCCGCAGCAAATTTGACTTTCCGGAAATTCTACTTCGCATCCAAGTCTTTCTAAAAGCTCAACTGTTGCTTTGCCTACTGAACCGTTAAATACATCCACTAAACATGTGACAAATAATGAAACTTTCAATTTGCTCCCCCCGCCTTGTGAAACAGTTTCAACTAAGATGTAACCCTTTTCTTTTCACTTTATCGCTTTTTTTATCTTTAGTCAACAGGTCATCTGATGACTAGAAAGGAATATGCTTGCTTTATTCATAAAAAAAAGCCGCCGTGTCGATCCATTGTTTGAAGATATCATGCTTACTATTGGGATCCATGAGACGGTTTAACACCATGGCAAAAACGGCTTCGTCATACTGAGAAGCAGCCTCGGAATCATCCATGATTTTACATAATAGCCGACCAAGCCCTAACTTTTCCCATACCTTTCGGAACAGATAAACCGGCCCAAACTCTTTTGTCCAAAGCACGGAGACAGAAGAGGAAGAGCCTTGCCCGTGAATTCGGTCAAAGTAACGCTCTGAAAATTTGATTAATCCCTCGATTATGTGATCGACAGAGCCATTCTCTAATAAATGCTCTAACCTCCCTAGATTATAAAGCGTTTGTTGCCGAACTTTATTGTCTACACGAAATGTACGACATATTTGTAGATATTGACGAACAGAACCATTTTTATTTTTTGCTTATTAATTCGAATATACATATGTGGGTTTATTTGGCATGTATTTTTTTGAAAATGGCATTGAAAACTCCAAAGTATCCTCTTGTCAAATTCCGCTTCCCCCCCAAAAGACCCGAAATTAGTAATTAAATTTCCTAGTCTCTATTTTTATATAACAAATTATACCATTTTCCCATATTATATATTGTGTTATTTTCGATAGAATATAAGTGTAATGATTAAAGGAGGTAATATTATGGAGAACCCTAATGAAAGATTGGATTTAGATGATATTTTAGCTATAATTGAAAAACTTCCTGAAGAAGATGCAAAATCATTTCTAAAAATAATTTATGGGAAGCTTGGAAATTTTAAATATTCTACAGAAGACATTACAAAAGAAAATATAATCAATGACATTGAAACAATTTTTAGTGAGAAAATACCTAAACTTTTGCAAATAAGAGAAGAACAAAAAAATAAATCTACATAATCTTTATGTAGATTTTTTCTTTTAAACTTAAACTGTAGATGAGTAAATTCCATTACATTTATTACCATCTTTAAAAAGAAAACAAAAATACCCTAATGCCACTCGTAACTGGTGTTTAATGGAATCTAGTGGCACTCCTCGTTGGGCTTCGTAATAAATAAACTCAGTGAGATTGTGAATTTTTCTCGATCTTACACTCGCAAGACCGGTTGAAAAATCACTTGAATGTTCTGTCATGCAATAGATATACGTAAATTGTACGATGACCCAATATCGTTTAATGGCTCGCTCATGTCGGGGCTGTCTAATAATCGATTTTCCGGCTTATAGACGCCCTTTAATGTTTTAGAAATGTTGATATATCAATGCTTATGATGTTCCGTTTTCAATGGATTTTGACTTTCTGGACAGCCCCTAATGTTTCTTTCGTTTGCCGAAAGTAGCTTTCGATCGACCAGCGTTTCGCATAGTATCCAAGAATAGCCTAATCGCTCAGTTTTTGTGTCTGTACTTAAAAAACAACGCAAATGCTCGCTCGTCATCGGTTGATCGGTTTTCCAACAAAACAATACCACCGCATTTGGAATGTCGTTCAATGCCCCTTCGTAGCGATACACTCGATACGTTTCCCCTCCCACGGTCACGAGGTGGGTATCGGAAACATCGATGTAACGGGCAAATTCTTTGGCGGATTGACGAATTCCTTGTGGATACAGGATGCGGTTGGTTTTCAGTGCTGCCCAAACGGGTTTCTCCCGAAAAATTTTTTATTGCCGCAAAAAACAACAGTTCTTTTGTCAGTTCAAGTCAGAGACGGCATGTGTAAAAACGCTTGCATCATATGTCAATTCCTAGTTAAAAAGACTCTGTTTTAGCCCCTGTTTTTATATGGGCTTTATGATGTTTTTTCAAAACCTTTTCAACATTTGTCAGGTGTGCGAGCATTAAATGCTGTGCTTCTTCCGCGTTTTGTTGTTCAATTGCTGTAAAGATGGCTTTATGCTCTTGAAAAATTCGTTCTGCGGTTACTTGCTCTGAATAAAGCCAAATTTTTCGTGTTTCCCGCATCGTTTCAACAATCATGTCGGCTACATTGTTCATTAAGCTTAATAAAATGGGGTTTTGCGTAGCGGCTGCGATCGCTTTATGAAACTTCCAATCCGCTTTTTCTCCTAATTCTTCATCGTTTATATGGATAAGCATTTCGTCAAGCGCAGCTTTCATATCATGGAGATTTTGCTCCGTCCGCTTTGCTGCAGCAGTAAATGCAGCACCGACTTCTAATATTTTTCTAACCTCTAATAAATGTTCAATATCTTTCATATTCATTAACGCCGCTGTCGAAAGAGAAAACGTGAATGACATGGGATCAAACTCTTTTACAAACGTTCCTTCCCCTTGTTTCATTTCAACAATCCCCATTGCTCTTAATGCGCTTAATGCTTCACGAATCGCTGCACGGCCGACTTGAAAATTTTCAGCAAGCTGATGAACGGATTCCAATTTTTCTCCAGGTTTTATTTCTCCTTTTTTAATCATATCTAAAAGGGCTTCCGCCACTTCTTCATAAAGCTTTCTCGGTTTGATTTGTTTATATTCCATTTGCTTCACCCCAAAGTTCAACTAAACAAAATGAAGTCCAAAATATCGGTACATTTATTTTACTGGAAAAGACTTATAAAAATCAAAGTGTTGGCGAAAAAATAACAGCGTCTAACCATAAACTTTTTCTTTTTTGACAACTTTTTTGGAAGGAATCATAGACCTGTGTCTCCGAAATCGCGCAAATGACTGAATGAAACTTCATCATAAAAAAAGAGAAATTTGTCTAAACTCTTAAACAATGCTTCATCCGTTACGAACGTCTAATATGTAACTCACTTTTACTGTACCAGTTAAAATGACAAAAACACTCGACGAATATGCTTTATAGCTGTAGACTTGTTAAGGTGATTGATAGAAACGGAAAAGAACGCGTACGAAAAACTTATCAAAAGGGTGAATCCCTGCTTCTTCTTATTTGAAAAGAATATGTTACAATAATGTAGAAAATCGCTACTTCTCAATATCCATTATGAAAAAGGTGTGGAAATATGAACATCATTGTCAGTTCATTAAATGCCAAATACATTCATATGAACTTGGCTATACGTTATTTAAAAGCATATGCCGAGCCAGAATTTCAAGTTCAAATGGCAGAATATACGATAAAAGATCCCGCGATGAACATTGTAACAGATTTGTTTCGAAAAAAACCGGACATAATCGGTTTTAGCTGTTACATATGGAACATTGCAGAAACAATCAAAGTGGCGAAAATACTGAAAAAAATAAAGCCGGAAACCATCATTGTCTTTGGTGGGCCTGAAGTATCATATGATACGAAAGAATGGCTTGAAAAAATCCCAGAGATTGATTTTATTATCGTAGGAGAAGGGGAAGAAACGTTTAAGCAGTTTTTGCGGGAAGCACATGGAAACCAAGAATGGGAAAACGTGAGCGGTTTAGCTTTTCGAAAAGACGGAGCAGTCATTGTAAATCCGCAGAGGAACAAAATTGATCTGCGAATGATGCCGTCGCCTTTTCGATTTGAAGAAGATGTGCCACATCTTAGCAAACGGATTGTTTATATTGAAACGAGCCGCGGCTGCCCCTTCAACTGCCAATTTTGCTTATCTTCCATTGAGGTTGGGGTTCGTTATTTTGATCGGGAGAAAATCAAGGAAGATATTCGCTATTTAATGAAAAACGGTGCGAAAACAATTAAATTTGTCGACCGAACGTTTAACATCAGCCGGAAATATGCGATGGACATGTTTCAATTTTTAATTGATGAACATGTTCCGGGCGTCGTGTTCCAGTTCGAAATAACTGGCGACATTATGCGCCCGGAAGTGATTCAATTTTTAAATGACAATGCACCGAAAGGACTTTTCCGATTCGAGATCGGCGTTCAATCAACAAACGATTTCACAAACGAATTAGTGAAACGTAAGCAAAACTTCGCAAAACTGTCCAGAACGGTGACGATGATCAAACAAGGCGGAAAAATAGATCAGCACCTTGATTTAATTGCCGGACTTCCTGAAGAAGACTACAACTCTTTTCGCAAAACTTTTAACGATGTGTTTGCATTAAGACCTGAAGAACTGCAGCTTGGTTTTTTAAAATTGCTCAGAGGGACTGGTCTTCGAATTGGAGCTAAACATTTTGGCTACGTGTATATGGATGAACCGCCATACGAAATTTTAAGCAACAACGTTCTCTCTTTTGAAGATATTCTCAAAATTAAACAGGTGGAAGATGTTCTTGAGAAATTTTGGAACGACCATCGAATGGACGCGACAGTAGAATATTTAGTAGAAGAAGTGTTTGAGACGCCTTTTGATTTCTTTCAAGAATTTGGCGCCTACTGGGATGAACGCGGATGGGCAAGAATTGGTCATCAGCTCGAAGATTTGTTTCGAAGATTGTTTTCGTTTATTCAAGAACGCAAACGAGAACATTTGCCAATTGTTGAAGGGTTTCTGAAATACGATTATTTGCGCAATCAGAAGCAAAAGCCGCGAAAGCCATGGTGGGATGAAAAGCTTAAAAAACAGGAGCAATCAGCAATCTATCAATTTATCCTGTCCAACCCTGAAATGCTTGGAAAAACCTTTTTAAATCTGTCTCTTTCGGAAAAAGATTTATATAAGCATACGGTTTTAGAAATTCTTCCATTTAATCCTGAGCTGTATTTGCAAAAAAAGATATTAGTAAAAGAGCCGGCAATTTTGTTAGTTTATTACAACTATAGCGATCACCAGCCGCATATGTTTTCTTTTCCGTATACTGCGCTGAAAAAGGTGAGGGAAGCTTAACATCCCTCACCTTTTGTTTTTGTTTTTCTTTTGTTTTCTTCTAAAATATCGTAAATTTTCGCAGCATTAAAATCTCCCAGTTCATTGCCAAATTCCAAATCTTGTTTCACATCTTTTTTGTTCTTTACGTTTTTATTATGATCCATGTGCTTTCCCCTTTTTTGAATTTCGGTTAGCCCCTTTCATCGGGTCTTCATCTGTATAGGATGCTGAAAATTCTTTTTCAGGAAGGCTTTCTGTCGGTGTTTTGCTCGTTTTTTCTGCTTGATTATATGCTTGTTTCCTCTTCAATCTGCATCCTCCTTTCTTTTTTATCTTTTTCAGAAACAAACCATTTATTCAGCTGTTTCTATAAAAGATGGAAAAAGGGATGTGCTTCCATATGGATGCCCGATCGTCAATGCTTAAGTTTTTTCTTGCTCCGCAAGGGTATTTTGTGCTTCTTTTATAACGGGTTATGCGGCAATTTTGATGCTTATACTTCAAGCTATTCGGCAATTTTGGACCGTTTTCTGTTTTGCAGCTAAAAAAAGTGATGATTTAGCACTTTGTTTGCATAAAAAAAGAACCGCTCTTATTTGGCGTAATTTCGTAAAACTGCCAAACAATGAAAGAAGCGAGTTCATGACAACACTGAAATTCGTTTATTCTATTCATCTTCGCAATGGATGGTTGACCTTTTTTACTTTCTAGCTTTGAAAATATTTTTTACTTTTGCAACCACGTAATGGCTTCCTCCGCGATCTTCAACACGTTCAATCATCATCGTTATTAAAAGATCTTTTTTATCCGCATCAACAGCAACAAACCAACCGTTTTCCTGACCTTTTTCTCCTTTTGCCGCTTTCAGCTCTGCCGTTCCTGTTTTTCCAGCAAGCTTCAATCCTGGAGTTCGAGGTTTATACGCCGTTCCGTTCGGATCCTCCACCACTTGAATCAAATCTTGAAAAATCAAATTCGCATGTTCCTTTGAAACAACATGGCTTTTCCAATTGGATGGTGTCTTCTCTTCTTCTTTTATTAATACGGGCTTAATCATGTTTCCGCCATTAATAAATACTGTAAAGGTGTATGCTAAATGCAGAGGAGTGATTTGAATTTGTCCCTGTCCATATCCAGAATCGGCTAAAAGCACTTCATTATCCATACCGTTATTTGCAATTTTCGATGTTTCAACAGGAAACGGAAAATCAATTTTTTCATGAAATGCAAAGGACTCCAGTCCTTTTATAAATTTTTCGACTCCAATATTTAAAGCAGCCTGGGCGAAGTAAATATTATCTGAATAGGCAAGAGCAGCGCGCAAATCAACTTGTGTTGCAGGGGATGGAACCCGCTTAATATAATAATTGCCCCAGCTCCCGTCTTTTTGCCAAGTATCTTTTGGAATGGAAATCTTTTTATTCGGATCAATCGTTCCGGTATTGAGCCCAATCGCTGCTGTGAGCGGCTTTAAAACAGAACCAGGTGTATACAAATTTTTGAACTTAGCCATAAACGGTTTATTCGGATCATCTTTTTTCTTCTTGTATTCCGTCAGAAAATCGTTCGGATCATAGGACGGCGCACTGACCATAGCCAGAGTTTCTCCGGTTTTTGGATTGATTGCGACACTTGCACCGGAATCAGTTGACAATTCTTTGTAAATATTTTGCTGAAGATCAGCATCAATTGTAAGGTAAATATCGTTTCCGTTCTCAGCTTCTTTTTTGGCGATCACTTCATCTGTTCCTTTTACTTTGATGATCCAGCCTGTCGTTCCGTGCAGCTCATCTTCAAAAACTTGCTCCAATCCAGCTGCGCCAATTTGCTCAGAAGAGCTGTACCCTTTTTCCTCATATTTCTCAAGCTCTTCTTTATACATTGACCGCAAATAGCCAGTCAAGTGGGCAGCGCTCTCGCCAAAAGGATACATTCTTCCCGTTACATTTTTTTTCTTAACGGAAGGAATGGCTAAAAGTTTGTTGACAAGCTCTGTATCAGCCGGATTTACGATTTTCAGCGGGACGAATGAGTCCTCCTTCACCCAGCCTTGGGATAATTTTCCCTCAATTTCCTCCTTGGAAACTTCAAGAAGCTTCGCTGTTTGTTCCAAAATGGTTTCTTTTTGCTCCTTCATTTCTCCCGGTACTACACCGATTTCAAACAACAGGCCATTGATGGCAAGTCCTTTTCCATTTCGGTCAAAAATCTCCCCTCTTTCCGGCGCGATCGGCTGGATGGAAATTTCTTCTCCCTCATCAAGCTGAGGAAAAATAAAGGAAGGATTCCATTCAATTCGCCAATCGTTTCCATTATCTGTTTCTTCTTTTTTTAAAACGGCTTTGTTTTCAAAGCTTATTTTCCCCGCTAATGTTTCCATTGAAACAGCAAATGGGAATGTAATATTTCCGTTTTTATCAGGCTTTATTTCTTCTTTCGGTTTCTTAAAGTCGATTTTCAGCTGTTTCACACCTGAATCTTGATAAATTTTTTCATAGCGGGAAACAAATTCGTCTTTTTTAATATTTTTTTTCACATTGGCAGTCAATTGGTCATACATTTCCGAAAAATTTTGGTCTCTCCAATTGGCAACAAAGTCTGCAAAACGATCCTCCGGCTCTGGATCTTTAGAACATCCCGAAAAAAGCACCAGCACGACAAAAACACTAAAAAAAAGCTTTCGAATCCGCACAAAAATTCCCCCTCTCCCCTATGATTTTTTATCCAATAATTACCCGCTCTTTCGGATAATGATAATTGGCTTCCTTCCTCTGTTTTCCAATTAAAAAAATAAACGATAAAATGCCGATCCGACCAATAAACATCATGATCATGATTATGATTTTTCCGATCGGACTAAGTTCAGGTGTAATGCCAAGCGAAAGCCCTGTTGTTCCAAAGGCTGAACAAACTTCAAAGATAATTTCCATTAACGTAAACCGTTCTGTTGCAGATAATATGACAATCGAAGTTAAGCACAAAATAACAGAAACTGTCATAACGGCAATTGATTTTTTTATATCATCTGGGTGTATTTCCCGTTTAAATACTTTCACCGTGCTGGAGCCTTTCGCAAAATGAAAGGCAACTAGCAAAATGACTGCAACGGTAGTCGTTCGAACACCGCCACCCACAGAGCTTGGCGAAGCACCTATAAACATAAATATGGACATAATCAGCAAAGTCGTCTCGCTGAACATGCTGACATCCATTGTATAAAGCCCTGTGCTCCTTGTGGTAGCTGATTGAAACAGAGCATAGAAGAAAGATTCGAGAAAACTTTTATCAGATAAATAATTGCCTGATTCTATTAGATAGATCAGGATTGTTCCAATAACGACCAATGCGAAAAATGTCACAGTTGTCAATTTTGTGTACAAAGAAAACCGATATGTCCTTTTTGTTCCAATTGTCAAAATAAAGTTTTTTGTCTCAATCAAAACTGGAAATCCGATAGCTCCCAGCGTCATTAAAATAATATGAACCATTTGGACAAAATAATCATGTGCAAAAGGTACAAGCGACGAACCGCTTATATCAAAGCCGGCATTCGTTGTGGCGCTGATGGCAGAAAACATGCCATGCAAATAAGCTTCCTTCCATTCCGGAAAATATTTTAAATAATATGTGCCTAATATGATGGTGCCGATCAGTTCAATAATCAAAATCATCAACATAATTTGCCTCATTAAATTTACAATGCCGGACAAATTCAATTGATTTTGATCAACCATGATCAACTGACGTTCCCTTAAGCCTATTTTTTTGCCTAAAACGAGCCAAAACAATGTGCCCAACGTCATGATGCCGATGCCGCCAATTTGGAGAACAATCATTAAAATAAAAATCCCCGGAACGGTAAACGTATCAATGATTGAAACAGTTGTCAGCCCTGTTACACTTACTGCACTAACAGCAGTAAACAATGCATCCAAAAACGTCCATTCGGCATCCGGTTTGTGAACAAACGGCAAACTGAGCAAAATGACCGCAACAGTGATAGCTAAAAAATAAAAAATAGCAAGCATCTGAGCTGGTGATAGTGAAACTAATCGATTACGAATATTTACTAGCATTTTTGTTCAATCCTTTTTTTACTGCTCATACTATCATAAAGAAAGTACAAGTTTTTTTAAAGAGGTTTTTCCAATTTTGATCATCGAAACTGAAAAATTTGTTATTGTGCCAATTTCTACAAATTCATACTCAAGAAAAATTTATCTGAACTTATTAATTCCATATAAAATGCTTGTTTTTTTATATCTTTTTATTAAAAATAAGGGTAGGCTGTTTAATAAAGGGGGATGTTATGGGTAAAATTCAATTGCGTCGTTCCGTTATGGTTCAATTATTACTATCTTTAAAAGGAATACACGAATTATCCCCTGAAGAAGTGATGAAACAACAATTGCCCTCTGATCAAACAAACCAAATACCTGGCTTCATCAAAAAATTGAGCAAACAAAGAGACAAAGGAGAGCTTGGACTGTCAACGAATGAAATCGTCATCTTAGGAAATTTTTGCGAACTAACTTCCTTGAAATCAACTTCCGTTCAAAATTGGGTCAAGCGTGATATAAAAGAAATCATCGGTCCTCCTGAACTTGGAAAAAAATATTCGGTCGAACAAGCTGCTTTATTGTTAATTGTAAAAGATTTAAAAACCATATTCGACTTTGAAACTGTCCGTTCCTTATTGATGAAAGTTTTTAATACGATTTCCGACCGGAATGATGATTTAATCAGTCCGTTAATGTTTTATAAATTATATACAGATGTGTTGGAACAAGTAAAAAATGTCGAGATCGACAACAACCGGCAGTTTGAAAAAAAACTTTTCGTACAAACAAAAAGGCTTCTTCAAAAGCAAACTTCTTTATCGGAAGCTCAAATCGACAGCATATGCCATGTGACGGTTGCTGCGGTATTGGCTGTTTTAACGTATCATTTTCAAACAAGGGCAAAAGCGTTCATTGATAAAGAAAGCGAATCGACAAAAAATGGATAATAACTAACTTTTAGATCGGGAATTGCGGTTGTGCAATTCCCGAACGTTATTTTCGGGCTTGACTACTTTTAGCCGAACCTTTTATGTAAAATTCGAGAGCCCTCATGTCTTCAAGCAATTCCTTTTTCATTCGTTCAAAAGCTGTATAACGCTCGTATGTAAAATCCATTTTTTCTTCCATCATCTTGACCATTTCATGAAAATGGTTTGAAATTCTTTGTAAGCTATTTTCCATCATGTTAAGATAAACATCATTTTTTTGATGATTCAAATAAGTCCCCTCCTTATAGCAGCCAATACCTATATAATAACAAAGAAACGGCAAAGGGCAACATTTTTAAGGGAGCGTGAAATCACATAGAAAAGTGGCGAGAAAGACAAGAAAAGAGGGATTTCTCATTTTACAATTGCAGTTGTCGCAGCACAAGATAGAAATGGCAATATGATTGCTCGAAAAACAGGAACAGGGCGTGTGAAAGCCGAAGAAATGGAACTGTGATAGGTGAGTTTATTTACCCTTCCGCTTTGCTATGCACTGATACAGCAACGAATTATAAGAAGCTTGCCAAATTGAAGGGGGTGTTGGTCAATGAACGCCAAAAGCAACGTGTTAAGGAAGGAATTTATCTTATTCAACACGTTAACAATTTCCACAATCGCTTGAAAGGTTGGGTGGAAAGGTTCTAAAGGGTTGGAACCCGTTATTTGGATCACTGCCTTTATTAGTTCCGTTGATTAATAAAGAAAGGATTTAACATTTGATAAACGTGTTAGAGCAAATGCTTATTTCAGCTTGTCAAAAATCAAATTATACAACTAAGAAGTGCATAATAAAAGACCTCAAAGCTCTCTCCTTACTTTAAGAATATTGATGCGGCTATAAAACCTATTATGATCGCAAGGAAAAGTATTCCAGTACCCTTCCAACCTAAACTACCTACTAAATCAGCAAGGTTTCCAGTTTCATCCCTATTAAACGCATCGTTTATATTTCCAGTTGGGTTTCGTATTAATTCTTCTCGTCTTAGTCTTTCTCTTCTTCTTCCAGGTGTTTCTTTGTCTTCGCTCATTATCACACCCCCATTTTTTAATGCTAACATATGTTCTTCATACTCTTTACATAAATCTTACCTTAATAACATAATTTTAACACATTATGGTAATTTAACAAATTTTCATATAAAAAAATCTTTTAGCGAACAGCCTTTACTAAAAATAAACAATGAAATGATCAAAACTAATGGCGCTTCGGACCATGTAAAAATGATAAAAGGGGGTGCCTAATTAAGTCGTTTTTACGGCTTATAGACGCCCCCATTAATGTGTTAGAAACGTTGATATATCGGTGTTTATGATTTTTTGTTTTCAATGGAGATTTGACTTTCTGTACAGCCCCTCTTAAAATAGATCATTCCACACCTTTTGTCCATTCTGCCACTTTACCTTGATTTGCTTCGACCCAATCTTCTGCTGCTTTAGCAGGATCACTGCCTTCTGAAATTTCCAACATGACTTGTTCAATATCTTCAGCAGTCCATGAGAATTGATCCAAAATTTTATATGCTTTCGGCATATCTTCTTTTAATCCCTTTCGAACGATTGTGGATATATGTTCTTCTTTCCCAAAGGAGCCTTTCGGATCTTCCAAAAATTTTAAGTCATATGCAGCAAATTTCCAATGCGGGGACCAGCCTGTAACGACAATTGGTTCTTTATTTTTATAAGCTTCCCCTAAAGCCGTTGCCATAGCTCCGCTTGAAGATGTTTGGACTTGCCAGCCTTTTAGGCTTTCATATGTTTTAACAGCGTTTTCCGCTGATTTTACAACGCCCGCTCCAGGTTCAATGCCTGTAATCGTTTTGTTTAATTTGCCAGCATATTGATCGAGCTCTTCAATTGATTGAATGTCCATATATTTCGGAACGACGAGCCCGATTTTCGCACCCTCCAAGTTTGGACCTAAATCCTCCAGCTGATCTTTATATTCTTCATATAAATCTCCGTGAGTAGCCGGCAGCCAGGCGGCAACCATGCCGTCTGCCTCACCTTTTGCAACAGATTCCCACATAACGGCATTATCAACAGGTGTAATGTCCACATCGAATCCTTGATCCTCTAAAACTTTTTTGATGACATGGGCGGAGGCGACTTCCGTATCCCATTCCACGTAAACCAATTTTATTTTTCCTTCATCTGCCGCCCCGCCTTCAGATCCCCCGTTTGATCCGCAGCCAGCCACTAAAAGCGACAAGGAAATTCCAACAACAAGTCCTAGGCGTTTCCAAATTCGTTTAAACATAAATATCAAAACTCCTTTTTAATTTTTCAATTCGAAAAGAGACCAACTTGCTATACATGATCATGCTTCTTGTTCATGCTTTGAGTGAAGCGGTCGATAATGATGGCTAATATGACAATACCGATACCTGCAACAAATCCGGGACCAATTTGAGCGCGCTGCAAAGCGGATAACACGTTTCTTCCAAGACCCGGCGCTCCAATCATCGAGGCAATGACAACCATTGATAATGCCAGCATGACGGTTTGATTGATTCCGGCCATAATTGTAGCTCTCGCCATCGGCAGTTCTACTTTAAATAGTTTTTGAACTGCTGTGCTACCGAATGCATCAGAAGCTTCAATCAATTCTTTCGGCACCTGGCGAATTCCTAAATTCGTAAAACGAACGGTAGGAGGTGTCGCGAAAATTAATGATGCAAACACTCCCGGCACCATGCCGATGCCAAAAAAAGCAACGGCAGGTATTAAGTAGACAAATGCAGGCATCGTTTGCATAAAATCCAAGATAGGAGTAATCATTGCTTCCGCTGTTCTGCTTTTAGACATTAAAATACCTATTGGAATACCGATGATGACGGATAATAAACTTGCGATCAAAACTAAAGTAAATGTACTTATTAAATGATCCCAAAGCTCTTGGTTGTAAATAAACCAAAGGCCGACGATGGAAAATGCCGGCAGGCCAAACTTTTTTCCGCTTATAAAAAAGGCAATAGCGGCAACGATCAATATGACTAGAACAGGCGGCACAGCCCCCAACAAATCCGCCACATATTCCATTAAATCCTCAAAATATTTTTTTAACGGATCAAACAAAAACGAAAAAGAATTTGTCACCCAGTCCGTAAATTGTTTGATCTTTTCCGCAACTGGAATTTTCGGAACAAAATCCAACACATTATTCAGCACTGTTTGTGCTCACCTCGCTTTCACCTGCAAGAGCCGCGATGACTGACCCGCGAACGATAATCCCTATTAATTTTTCCTTTTCGACTACTGCTACTGGTATCGGCGAGTCGTGGATGACCGTAAAAATATCATACATTGGTGTGTCCTTTTCAACCTTCGGAACATTTGTCCGCAATATTTCTTCAATATCACGAACATCTTTTTTTCTTGCTTCTGATGCATCATCAGCTGTTACATAACCTTTTAGATTCCGTTTGCTGTCAACAACGAAAATGGTGGATATCCCTTCTTCTCTCATTCTTTCCAATGCAACACGCGGTCCATGCTTTTCAATATTGATCGTTTCGGGCCGTTTCATAATATGCTGCGCCGTCAATATTTTCGATCTGTCTACATCTTCAACGAATTTTTCAACATAGTCGTTTGCCGGATTCATTAAAATCTCTTCGGGCGTACCGATTTGCACAATCGATCCGTCTTTCATTAAGGCAATCCGGTCTCCAAGCCGCAAAGCTTCATCTAAATCATGTGTAATAAATATAATGGTTTTCTTCATCGTCCCTTGAAGATCGAGCAATTCATCCTGCATTTCTTTTCGGATAAGCGGATCCAAGGCTGAAAAGGCCTCATCCATCAACAGCACTTCAGGATCATTTGCCAATGCTCTCGCAAGTCCTACGCGCTGCTGCATTCCGCCTGACAGCTGATTAGGCTTTTGCTCCAAATATTGTCCTAATCCGACCATTTCAAGCGCTTTGATTGCCTTCTCCCTTCGTTCTTCTTTTGGGACCTTTTGAATTTCAAGTCCGAATTCTGCATTTTCTAAAACCGTTCGGTGCGGAAATAGGGCAAATCGTTGAAAAACCATGCTGATTTTTTTTCTCCGCACCTCTCGCAATGATTTTTTATCCATTTTTGATAAATTGTCCCCATCGATAAAAATGCTTCCTTTAGTCGGTTCAATCAACCGGTTGAGCAATCTTATCAATGTTGATTTGCCGCTTCCAGACAACCCCATAATGACGAAAATTTCTCCAGCCTCAACGGAAAAGGAAGCGCGATTCACTCCCACTGTATGTCCGGTTTTTTGTAAAATTTCATGCTTTGAAAATCCTTCATCTAATAGCTTCAATGCTTGAGCGGGGTTTTTACCAAAAATTTTTGTTAAATTTTTCACCTCAATGATCGGCATTTTTTCACCCCTTTTTCTAAAATTCAATATTTTCAAAATAATACGCCGATAAAATTGTCATACTAAGCTTTAATAGCTCATAATAAAAATATGTAAACCCGAACGATTCGTTGCTTTATAAGTATAACTAATTTTTCTTGATGGACACAAACGCGATATATAGCGGATATCTCTTATATTTAATGGTCAGTTTGTACTGAATAGTTTTTTTATATAGTTTTCTTACATTTCCTTTTATATGCTGGTAAATTCATACCAATATCAACATTTTACGGTCAACTACATTGTTTATTTTTAACCAACAAGTTCCACACATCAGATCACTTCTTTTTTGCAAACTATGCGTAAACAGGCAAAAAGGAGTTGAATTCGAATGGCAAGGCGAAATCAATTAATTGTTCCAGGAGTTGAACAAGCTCTTGAACAATTTAAAATGGAAATCGCGCAAGAGTTTGGTGTCCACCTTGGTTCAAATACTACCTCACGCGCAAACGGATCTGTTGGAGGAGAAATGACAAAGCGTTTAATTGCACAAGCTCAGGCTGATTTTAGCGGAAAACAGCTTTAAAATAGACTTTTGTAAATAATACAAACATTTTATCCTTTCCCATGTTCGTCCAAATGCTTCATTTTTCATATTGTTTAGGGTAAAATGATGTTGGATGATGTTTCATAAGTTTTATTTGTTCATGTTCCGATTGCATAACGGCATGAAATGGAACATTTTTTAGGAGGAATAGAACATGGGAATTGGTTGGACAGAATTTATTTTAATCATTTTCGTTGCACTTTTGCTTTTTGGACCGAGCAAGCTTCCGGAGCTTGGAAAAGCAGCAGGAAAAACGCTGCGGGAATTCAAGCTGGCTACAAAAGGAATTCTTGACGAAGAAGAAAAAAATGAAAAAAAATAATTGGTTCAACCGTAAAATCGGCAAATTGCCGATTTTTTCTTTTTTCGGAATTTGTATGAACCGTTTTTCGAGTATTTAACTTACATTTTTTAACACAAATCATTCTGATCCTTTCGCAAAAAATAAAGAGAAAGAAAAGGTAACTTACGGAAAGGCGGAATGAATATGCATACAATGTGGAAAGGTTCCATATCCTTCGGGCTCGTCAACATCCCGGTCAAACTGTTTTCTGCTACAGAAGACAAGGATATGAAATTTCGTCAGCTTCACAAAAAATGCCATACCCCAATTCAATACACAAAACGTTGTCCAAACTGCGACGAAGAAGTTGGCAACGATGACATTGTGAAAGGGTTCGAATATGTACAAGGCAAATTCATTATTTTAACAGATGAGGAATTAGCAGCTCTGAAGGAAGAAAATGAAGACAAAACGGTTGAAATCGTCGATTTCGTGAATTTGCCGGAAATTGATCCGATTTATTTTAACCGGTCATATTATATCGGTCCAGGCGAAAACGGACAAAAAGTGTATGCATTGCTTCGTGAAGCATTGAAACAATCAGGGAAGATTGGAATTGGAAAGATTTCAATGCGCTCTAAACAACAATTGGCTGTCATCCGGACATATGAGGACGTCATTTTAATGGAAACGATTCATTATCCAGATGAAGTGCGAAACGCCCGTGACGTTCCCGGGGTTCCTCAAAATACCAATATTGAAAAAAAAGAGCTGGACGCTGCCATGCTGCTTATCGATCAGCTGACAACAACGTTCCAACCGGAGAAATATCAAGATGAATACCGTTTGCGGATTCAAGAAAAAATTGAACAAAAAGTACAGCAAAACGAAACAAAAACGGCTGAACCGCCTCCAAAAAAGAACGTAGTCGATTTAATGAGTGCGCTTGAGGCAAGCATCGAACGCTCAAAATCATTAAATAAAAAGGGAGAAGAAAAAAGCGGTGCAGCAGGCAAAAAAACGAAAACGACCCGCAAAAAAGCTTAGCTTTGCCGGACAATAAAGCGGGCGGCCGACAGCAAATCCGGAAAATGAAAATCAGCTATTTTTTCTTGATGGCGGCTGCCTACTAATATCGTTTTAGCTCCTGCAGCCTTTCCGGCAGCGATATCTACTTCACGATCGCCAATCATATAACTGTTCTCTATATTGATGTTATATTTCTTTGCCAAATCAACAATCATCTTCGGCTCCGGCTTACGGCAGACGCAGCCTTCTTTAGGTGCGTGGGGACAATAGGCAACCTCTTTAATCGTTCCGCCTTTTTTTTCAATTTCACGAACCATTTTTTCATGGATTTTGTGGAGCATTTTTTCTGACATGTATCCTAATCCGATTCCGCCCTGATTTGTGACAACGAAAACGTCAAAATTGGATCTGTTCAAAAGCGCAACAGCTTCAGCTGCTCCTTTTAACAAATAAAAATCTTCAGGCTTATTTACGAAACGGACACGATTGGTCATCACTTCATTTACAACGCCGTCTCTGTCTAAAAAAACTGCATTTTTCACAAATCTATCCTCCAATCTTTAAGGGTGAACACTATGCAACCGATGATGCCGACATTATCTTTCCATATTCCGGAAGGGGAGCAATGGCTATATGAGACAAAATATGATGGTTTTCGCACGATATTGCAAGCGGACGAAGACCGTATTTCTCTCATGAGCCGAAATGGAAACGATTTATCCCCATCGTTCCCGGAAATTAAACATTTTATCGAAAGACATATAGAAAAATGGCGTCCTTTTTTTCCACTTGTTTTGGACGGAGAGCTTGTTATGCTCAAAACAGCTTTTTCCGCTGATGTTGCCTCTTTAAAAAGAAAATGGAAAAGAAAAAGCGATGAAACGACCGAAGCATATCAGCTTCTCGTTTTCGATATACTTTTGCTGCAAGGAGAGGATATAACAAAAAAACCCCTTTCCAGCCGAAAAGAACTACTATCCTCCGTATTTCAACAACTCGGTTTACCGCTGCATGTTAGTCCAGAGAATCCGGTCCTGATCCAAATGATTCAAGCATATCATCAGTTTTCCCAATTATGGGAAAAAATTGTCCAGCATGAAGGAGAAGGCGTTGTTTGCAAACATATGTTAAGCACATATGAGAACAAGAAAAGAACATCACAATGGCTGAAAATCAAAAACTTTAAAGAAGCGCTCTTTTTTGTCACTGGATTTGATTCAAACAACGGCTACATACATATTTCTGTTCATCATAAAGGAGCAATTGTGCAAGCCGGCGTTTTTTCTCACGGTATGCCTGACAACCAAAAACAAGCGTTGTTGGAGATTATAAAAAAGAAAGGAAAAAAGGAAAACCACCTATATACTATAGAGCCGGCCATTTGCATGAAAGTACGGTTTCTTTCCATTGACAGTGGCAGTTTAAGAGAACCTTCTTTCCATTCCTTTGCATTGGAACATGATTGGACAGACTGCACTTTTTTGCAGCTGAAAATGGCTGAAGCCAATGTCAAAGATGTGGCTGTCACACATATTGAAAAACCTCTTTGGCCGAAATATGATATACAAAAACAAGATTTTTTGCTTTATTTATTGGAAATATCCGATTATATGCTTCCATTTTTAAAAGACCGCCCCTTAACGGTGATCCGCTATCCGCACGGTTTGTTGGGAGAAGCATTTTTTCAAAAAAATTGTCCTGATTATGCCCCGGAATTTATTCAGACAAAAACAATCGACGGGATTCATTATATCATTTGCAATGATAAAAAAACGCTTATGTGGCTTGGCAACCAGCTCGCAATAGAATTTCATATCCCCTTTAATACGTGGAAGGAAAAACAGCCGGCGGAAATTGTATTTGATTTAGATCCACCGTCGAAAAACGAATTTCATTTGGCTATTTATGCTGCAAACAAGCTGAAGGAATGTTTTGATCGGTTTGAGATTGCCTCCTTTCCAAAGCTTTCCGGAAACAAAGGAATTCAAGTTCATATTCCGATCGGCACCAACATTTTCTCATATGAGGAAACGAGGCGGTTTACGTCTTTTTTCGCTAATTATTTAGCCGAACAGCATCCGAACGAATTTACGATTGAACGCTTGAAGAAAAAACGGGGCAGCCGCCTTTATATTGACTTTTTACAGCATGCAGAGGGAAAAACGATCATTTCACCTTATTCCGTCAGAGGAGTCGAAAATGGAACGGTTGCCGCTCCGCTTCATTGGAATGAAGTCAATGAACAGCTTGATGCCGAATCTTTTACAATGGACTACTGCATCAACAGGGTAAAATCAGGTATTTGTCCAATGAAACATTATTTTTCCATCGATCAGCATGAAAAAATTAAAGCCATCGTCGAGCATTTATTATGAAAACCGCCTATACAACTTGAGCTTCTTCAGCATAGTTTATAACTGAAATAAAACATTTCACAAGGAGGTTTTCATATGTCTGGAGTATCTGGAGGATACGGTGGAGGCTTTGCGTTAATCGTCGTTCTGTTCATTCTTCTCATTATTGTCGGAGCATCTTGGTGGGGATGGTAAATATTACATTTCGGCTTTTTCAAAAAAGCCAGAGCTAATTCGTTCGTTGAAACCGGCAAAATTGCCGGTTTCACCTGTTAAAAGCAGAATGTTTTTTAAGAGCAATCAATCGAAATCCGACGATCAAGATTTTCAAATGAACAATTGCTTTTTCTTTTCAGGCCAATTTTGCAAAAGTTGGAATGCTTCATCAGATGAAACAGGCTTGCTGAAATAAAAACCTTGCATTTGAAAACAATGGTGGCGATTCAGAAAAAATACTTGTTCTTTTTTTTCGACGCCTTCCGCTACGATGGAAAGCTTCAAATTTTGCGCTAGAGCAATGATCGTTTTTACAACGACATTATGGTCGTGCTCTAAATAAATGTTTTGAATAAAAGAACGGTCAATTTTAATTTTATCCAGCTTCAGCTTCGTTAAATAGCTGAGCGAACTATAGCCTGTTCCGAAATCATCGATGCTCAAACCTATATTTAGTTTCTTTAACTTGCGGATGATTTCCAAAAACCATTCAAAATTGTACATTGGGACGGTTTCGGTAAATTCAAGCTCAAAGCATTCAGGCGGAATTTCATACATCGTCAAGTAATCCGTAATCATTTTCACAACATCATGCTGGTAAAATTGTTTAATAGATAAATTGACACTGATTTTCAAGTCACGGAAGCCCTTATCTCTCCATTCCTTTAATTGCTGGCAAGCTTTTTCCATGCTCCATTTGCCGATTTCTACGATAAGCCCTGTATCTTCCGCAATCGGTATAAATTCTGAAGGGGGAATCATCCCAAGCTCTTTATGTTTCCATCTGAGCAGCACTTCAAAGCCGGTAATTTTTTTTTCTTTTGTATCGACGATCGGTTGATAATATAAACATAAATCTCTTTTTTTCACAGCTTTGTAAAGCTCATTTTCTATAAAAATTCTTCGTTCGATCGATTTGCTGTTATGATTATTAAATTGGGCAATGCGCTCGTTTTTTTCTTTCCCCATTTTGATAGCAATTTCACTATTTTTAATTAAAGTTTTCGGCGTTCTTCCATGAACCGGGTAAAACACGATGCCAATGCTATAATCGTAATAAATTTCCAAATCGTTGATGACAAGTATATCTTCCAGCTTATTGATACGATGCACAATATCACGAATCATCTCATCTTTATTTACAACATTGTAAACAATAACTAAAAACTCGTCATTTGACAGACGACCTATAAAGTATGTATCGGGAAAAATATTTCTTAACTGCCTTGCAAATGACTTAATCACTTCATTACTAATATCTTTCCCAAAAATTTCGTTTATGTATTTATAGCGGTTAATTTGAAACTTCACAACTGCAGCAGGATTTTTTTCTGTTTGGCATAAATACTCTAAACGGTTGAAAGTAGCTTGTTCATTTGGCAGCTTTGTCAAATCGTCAAATTGCGTTAAATATTGAATCTTCTCATCCGCTTCCTTTACTTTTGAAATATCTCTTATAATCAGCGCATAACCATAAAAAAAATTATTGCTATATAAAGGAAGGCATAAGATGGACGAAGGCGTTTCCTCAACAACTGCCTCAAAAGTTGCAGGTTCGCCGGTTATCCTCACCTGTTCAAAAAGATGCTGAATCTCTTTTCTGGATGAAGTATGAAAAAAATGATAAATCGAACCTTTCTTTTGCAAAAAATGCGCAGCCATTCGGTTGCCTTCCTTGACCAATCCGCTTGGATCACAAAAAACGATCATATCAGGGTGAAATTGAAAAATGAGGTCATAAAATTGTTGAAAAAGGCGATCCATTATTTTAACACTTCCTCAACTATGGGTTCTCATTTTTTATATCGGTATAAACATAGCTTTATTCAATAATTACATAGAATTTCATTCATAAAAATTATCGAAACAGCACACTATTGCTGGAGTCTGCAGCTTTTTTTAACAGTTCGATCAATTGCACTTGTTCTTCTTCGGATAGGCCGGAAAAAACTCTCGCCATCCTTAAGGCGCGGATCGGATATATTTCATCAAAATATTGGCGCCCCTTCTCCGATAAATTTGCATAAACTGACCGTTTATCTTTCGGATTTTTTTCCCGATAAATCCATCCGTTTTTTTCAAGCTTGTCAATAACATAAGTTACATTACCGCTGACAAGCAATAGTTTTGACCCGATTTGCTGAAGTTTTTGCGGACCCTTTATGTACAGAAGCTCCAATACAGCATATTCGGTTGGATTCAAACCATGCTCCTTGCTGTCTCGATTGGCGTGATCCGAAACGTTTTTATACGCTTTTGCAAGCGTATGAAACAAGTTTAAAGCCCTCTCCATTTCTTCTTGAGTATAGGAAAAAAACATTTCCAATCCCCTTTTCCTTTTTTTATTTTATAATGCTCATTTTAATGGAAAAAACAGTTTATGTAAACGCTGTCATTTTAAAAGTGCGCTCTACCAAACAGTCAGTCAAAATCTTTTCTTATCGAAAAAAATAAAAGCGTGCAGCAAGATGCTTGCACGCTTTACAGTCCATTCATCCTTTTATTTTGTCATACGGTTCGTAAAAATTGATTATTGAACTTGAAACCTTTTCACTAAAGATTGCAAATCTCCAGCCAGATTTGACATGGATTCGGCATGTGAAGCAATAGATGCCGCTGACTCATTTGCCGTTGCTGCTGAAGCTGATGTTTGTTCAATACCTGCAGCCGCCTCTTCCGAAATCGATGCGATGTTGGAAATCGAATCATTAATCGATTCGCTCGTTGATAACATGTCAGTTAAATCATTTTGAGCATTGTTGATTCTTTCGGAAATTTCTTTAATCGTTTCTTTAATTTGTTGAAATGCGGCACTCGTTTCGTTCATTGAATCCATTCCCGATTCTACTTGTTGAAATCCTAATTCAAAGCTTTTCGTCACTTTATTCGTCTCGCTATGGACTTCTTCCACGATTTTTTGAATATCCACAACGGAACTGGAAACTTGTTCAGCCAATTTTCTGACCTCGTCTGCAACTACTGCAAATCCTTTTCCATGTTCCCCCGCTCGAGCCGCTTCAATCGCTGCATTTAGCGCGAGCAAATTTGTTTGATCAGCTATAGATTGAATAACTTCAACGAGTTTGGAAATTTGTTTTGAGCGTTCATCAAGTTTTTTAATTTTTTTCATATTGCTTTGCATGCCTGTAAACATATAATCAAAAAGTTTTTTCGATTGATTCATCAGCTTGCTGCCATTGTCCGTCAACTCCAGCACTTCTCTCGATTTATCAAACATTTCTTTTCCATTCCTATGTATTTGATAAATCTTATCCATGTACATACCCATTGCTTCAGAAAGCTCTGAGGCAGAATTAGCTTGCGATTCTGCTCCAGCCGACAGCTCTTGCATTGTCGCAGCGATTTGGTTGCTTCCTTCTTTTAGCTCTTTAGAGGAAGAAAGCAAATCGCTGCTTTGTTTTGACATAGTATCTGAAGCATGATGAATGTCTTGCACGATCTTTCGAAGCTGATTCCCCATTTCGTTGACAGCTTCCATCAATTCGCCGATTTCATCCTTCGACTTTATTGATAACGGTTCCAATATTAGATTTCCCTTAGATATTTGCTCCATTTGGCCGGCGATTTTGATCAAAGGATTTGTAATGGAACGAGCCATTTTAAAGGACATGATGAAACCGATTAAAAGTATGGAGGCCAAAACAGCTAATATGATGATGATAGATAGATTGCTAAGTTGAATCATATTATTTCCGCTTTTGATTACATCGTTTTGTCGATCTGACGTCACTTTTTCAAATTCTTGAATAATCGTTTCCCCAAGCGGTTGTACACTTTCTTTCATTTGCTTTAAAGCATCATTCTTTTTCCCCATATCATAGTCGAATAAAACCTCATGTCGGACAAGCAATTCCCATTGGTGGCATTTCGCAACTAAATCCTTCATTTGCTGTGAAGAATTCAATTTCAATAACTGCTTTTGAATCTCGCTGCTCTGTTTTGCCAATTCTTCGTATTTTTGACGAATGTCTCGGTCCCCATATAGAAGAAACTGGTTTATTAATGAAATGCGTTCTGCAATATTGTATCGCATTTTCTCGTTTTGGATCAGTCCTTCTACATCTTCCTTCATGATGCTTTCCGTATGATTTGTTAAATTTTTTAATACCCCAAAATTAATAACGGCCATTAAACATGTTAGCAGCATTAATATTCCAAAGCTTCTGAGCAGCCTTCTTCTCAATCCGCCTTGCTTTTTGGAAGTAGTGATCCTTGTCACTGTTTTATTCTTTTTCATATGATCTACGATCCCCTTCCCAAACCCCTTTTTTATTTATATCGGTGCAAAATTCATCATTTTTAAAGAATAGTAAAATCGACCTAGTTTCATCATCAATGCTTCAGACGACTAGCTTTTTAAGAGGCATACGACCGTTTAAGAATGTCAACCATAACTTTTTCTGCAAAATCTTTTTTAATCCGCTTGAAACCGCATATGTAAAGCCGCCATATGTTTTTCAATAAATAGACTGCCCTTTTAGAAAGCAAAAAGTAAAATCGCTCGTTTTTGCAATGGAGAATGAACTTGCTATTTTCAAAGAAAAAGCCACTCATTCATCAGAAAAAAAGTCCCGGATCTCCATAAATGTCTTACACGTTCCAACAAAAAAACAGCCTGCAGACAGAAAATACATTTTGTCTGCAGGCGTGGACAATTTTGATTAAGTTATTTAGTCCCAAAAAACTCTTCATATAACGCTTTTACAGCTTTCTTTTCATCCGTTCCTTTTACGCCAAACATCATGCTCACTTCTGATGACCCTTGATTGATCATTTCAAGGTTCACACCGCTGTTTGCAAGCGCTGTTGCAGCTCTGGCCATCGTTCCGACATTTTTCCGCATTCCTTCGCCAACAATCATGATTACCGCTAAATCATAAGCAACTTCTATATTATCGACTTCCAGTTCCTTTTTGATCCGCTCTACAACTTTCCGTTCTGTTTCCGAATCAAACTGATCCTGGCGCAAAATGACAGAAATGTCATCAATTCCAGAAGGTGTATGTTCATATGACAGCCCAAAATCTTCTAAAATTTGCAACAATCTTCGGCCAAAACCGATTTCTCTGTTCATTAAATATTTATTGACATAAATGCTGCAAAAACCGGTATCACTAGCGATACCTACGACAGGACCGTTAGAATCTGTTCGTTCATGCACGATTTTTGTACCAGGAGCCGATGGATTATTGGTGTTTTTAATATTTACCGGGATTCCTGCACGGAATGCCGGAATAAGTGCTTCGTCATGAAATACTGCAAAGCCAGCGTAAGATAACTCACGCATTTCTTTATATGTAAGCTCCCGAATTTCTTTTGGATTTTCAACAAAATTTGGATTTACAGAATAGACCGCATCTACGTCCGTAAAGTTTTCATATATTTCCGCTCCGACCCCGTTGGCCAAAATAGAACCGGTTATATCGGAACCGCCACGTGAAAAGGTGACGAGCTTTCCGTCTTTTGAATAGCCGAAAAATCCAGGAAAAATCAGAATTCCTGAGCGATCACGAAGCTTTTTTAAATTTTCATAGGCTTCCGGAAGCACTTGTGCATTGCCTGGTTCATCGCTCACAATAAGCCCTGCTTCTTTAGGATTCACATAATGGGCTTCAACTCCGCGCGATTGAAAATACGCAGTGATCAGTTTTGCATTATTATCTTCACCGCTGGCCTTCACCGCATCCATAAAACGGGCAGGATTTGATTTGTCCCCATGTAAAATTTCTTGCAAATCAGCAGAAATTCGATCAATAATATCATTAGATAATCCTAATTCTTTAGCAATTTCAACATATCTGTTCACAACAGCTTCATATGTTTCCTTTACGCTGCCATTGTTCAAATATTCTTCCCCGCACTTTATTAATAAGTCGGTCACTTTCACATCTTCTTTAAATCTTTTGCCAGGAGCCGAAACAACGACAATTTTTCTTTTCGGATCAGATGTGACGATGTCGAACACTTTTTTAATTTGTTGTCCTGATGCAACGGACGTTCCACCAAATTTTACAACTTTCATATTTACTACAACCCCTACCAATAATCTAGCAAAATTTTAAAATTTTATAAATCTTATTATCTCTTTTATACATCATTGTTGCAAGCTTTTTTTCCATTATAGCATTGAACCATGTCAAAAAAATTTTACAATACAATGCCCTTTCCGAATACATGTAAACAAATAACGTTGTGATGCTTACCGCTTTTATGCTTTGGCAGAAAAGATTCACTTTTTATACCCTCTTTATTATGATATTCGAGCTCCTTATCCCCATTCATTAGCAGGAATGCCATCCGTATATATAGACGGCAATGAGGAAAGATTCCAAATTGCCCAAACTCGTGCACAATCGAGCAAACGTTCCTGTAATTGATCATGAAATTTTTCTTGCGTTTTATCATAAAATTGATGGATCATTCGAATGCAAAAAACCGACCTCCTCCTTTATATAAGAGAAGATCGGTACACATCTAAGTTATTTTACATTACTTTCTTTCAGCAATTTCAACTGTTTTGACATGAAACCCATCCATGTCTAAAATTTTAAATGAATATTGATCAAAATCAATTTCATCTCCAACTTTCGCATCCATTTTCTGTGTCAAAATCCATCCGCCGATCGTGTCAACATCGGTTTCTTTAATCTGGAGACCAAAAATATCATTTACTTCCTCTATCAAAACTTTTCCATCCACAACTGTTTTGGAATCATTAATTTTCTTAATTTGCGGTACTTCATCAGCATCAAATTCATCGCGAATTTCCCCAACGATTTCTTCCAAAATATCTTCGACTGTTACTAAACCTGCTGTACCGCCATATTCATCAATCAAAATGGCCATATGGATGCGTTCCATTTGCATTTTGACTAACAGATCATGGATAGGGATCGTTTCAATAACATGAATGACTGGCCGAACATATTCGCTGACAGTTTTCTCTTCATCAATTCCTTTGACATAATCGGCGAGTACTTCTTTCATGTTCACAATTCCGATCATATTGTCTTTATCGCCATTAAATACGGGATAGCGCGTGTAATGCTCCTCCATCACAATGGGAATGCAATCTTTTAATTTCATGTCTTTATCAAAAGCGACAATTTCTGTTCTTGGAACCATGATTTCTTTAGCAATTCGATTGTCAAACTCAAAAATATTGTTGACATATTTATATTCAGATTGGTTTATTTCACCGCTCTTATAGCTTTCGGACAAAATAATGCGAAGCTCCTCCTCTGAGTGGGCAATGTCATGCTCCTTAGCTGGTTGTAATCCAAATAATCCTGTCAGCAATCGAGCGGATCCATTTAACGTTTTGATAAACGGTTTCATGATTTTGTCAAAAAGAATGAGCGGGCGGGCAAACCTTAATGTAATTTTTTCCGCCATTTGAATCGCGAAAGTTTTTGGCGCTAATTCCCCAACAACTACATGCAAAAATGTAACTACTGAAAACGCTACAACAAAGGATAATAAGGCTGTTACCGATTCAGGCAGGTTGAAGTATTCAAAAACTGGATGCAATAAATGTTCGACCGTCGGTTCGCCAATCCAGCCTAATCCTAATGCAGTAATCGTAATCCCTAGCTGACAAGCTGATAAATATTCATCTAAATTAGCGATCACCTTTTTAGCTGCAATCGCTTTTTTATTTCCTTCCATCACCAGCTGATCAATTCTAGAAGTACGGACTTTCACGATTGCGAATTCAGAAGCAACAAAAAATGCTGTAAGAGCAATTAAAAGCGCCACAAGCACTAAATTCAATATTTCCAAATATTCTCCTTACTGGTTAAAATCAGTAAGGAATACACCTCCTATTTTCTGTTCTTATTATTCTTTTCTATAGAAAAATTATATGATAAATGAAAAATGAACAGAAGCACCTTTACGAGTTTGACACTTTGTTTTGACAACTTTTTCATCACGTTTTTGTGCGCAACAAAGTAAAACTCACGCTGTTTTAGCTGTTTATGAATCATTTTCATTATTATGAAAAATTTTCCATATAAGCAAAATGATATTCTTTACTTACGTCTTAACCAGCCAATTTACAATGAATTTCTTGCATTGATTGCTTCCATTGATCAGCTGGAAAGTTTAGAATTTGTCTTTTTTATGAACAGCCAACCTTTCATTTTTGACAATACTGTTTTATTTTTTTAAGAAAATTTCTTATGTTTTCCATTTCCCATTCATTTGTTCGTTTCCAAACTTCAAAGATGGATGTTCAGAGGCAGGAGAGTATGCAGATTTCATTGTGGCAAAAGACCTCCTAATCTAGCCCTAAATTTTCCATCATGTAGTCACTCCTAATCATTAAATTATTTTTAATGTACTAAATAAAAACTATGTAGTCAACGTTTTCGTATAGAGAAAATCGTTAAACTCCTGCAAATCATGTATAATAAATGTCAAGGACCTCGGCTCGTCTTTATAGTTAAATGCCAGAAATCTCTGAAAAACGGCTAGACAGCCGAATTCTGACTTGCCAAACATAAAAAAATTTTATACTTTAGTCAATAAAAAGAAAGGGTTGAAAACATGAGTGTATTGAACGATATTTTATCCTTCAACGAAAATTTTGTTAAAAATAAAGAGTATATACCATATGAAACATCTAACATTCCCAATAAACATCTTGTCATTTTCACTTGCATGGACACAAGGCTTGTTGAATTACTGCCAAAAGCTTTGAACATTAAAAATGGGGATGTCAAAATGGTAAAAAATGCAGGTGCCGTGTTGACACACCCTTTCGGTTCAACAATGCGTTCCATTTTAGTGGCCGTCTATGAACTTCAAGCAGATGAAGTAATGGTTATCGGCCATCATCAATGCGGCATGTCGTCAATAAATCCAGAAGAGCTAATTGCCAAGCTGAAAGAACGCGGCGTAGATGAAAACACAATTAAAACATTAGAAAATGCAGGCATCGAACTGAAAACATGGTTTAAAGGGTTTGACAAGGTAGAGGACAGTGTCGCAAAAAGCGTTGAGATCATTAAAAACCATCCGCTCATGCCGAAAAATATTCCGGTACACGGACTCGTTATTGATCCTAATACTGGAAAACTAGACCTTATTGTCAATGGTTATGAAAACGAAACCGTTGATCAACGATAATCTGCTTTGAGGGGGGGTGGCTAATAAGTCGTTTTTACGGCTTATAGACGCCCCCATTAGTATTTTAGAAACGTTGATATATAGGTGTTTATGATTTTTTGTTTTCAATGGCGATTTGACTTTCTAAGACAGCCCCTTCTTACGATTAGTCAAGAGGTTTATCAATAGTTATTTGAGATAATGAA
>ERZ1673785.21-NODE-21-length-35533-cov-28.876910_pt1 | contig 35533 bp, 27 predicted proteins | sample MGYA00580131_ERZ1673785 | MGnify/ENA primary metagenome ERZ1673785 (study PRJEB41219, sample SAMN04549622) | soil metagenome | isolation source: soil | place: USA: Wyoming, Fireholl Drive Yellowstone National Park | collected 2009-07-28 ...
AAATATGAAGTCTTAATTCATAGAACCTCAGCTTTTTCTTTATTATCGCGGTATCCCCCTATGCCACTCGTAACTGGCTTTTAATGGAATCAAAAAGATTAGCTTTTTAAACTAATCCCAGTTTGTCGACTTTGTCGATAAGCTGAAAGCACGTTTCTGGAAATCATGAAACGTGCTTTTCCTATATCTTTTATTCTTTTAAAACATCATTTTTGAAATGATAATAAATCTTTGGTGAAACATCTTCTTTTATTTCGATTCGATTAACCAAACGGTGAAGCATCTCAGAAGTTAGTTCATTGAAATGTCTATTAAATCATTTTGTAGTCTTTCCTCATATTTCTTTCGTTCACGTTTGGATTGATAGTAGATTTTTCCAGATTAAGCTTCAGTTTATTCGAAAGCAGATTATTGATTTCTTCAGTTATTAAACGGTAATTTTCATTGCAAGCAATTTTCTGTTGGTTGAGCTTTTCAATATTTTGCTCAACTTTTGTTAAAAAGTACAAAAACTTCCCCCTATCTTTTAACACGGATCAAATGAACAATTTATTTTTCTTGTAATAACATACGCCAGTAATTCTCAATTCGATTGAATGTGTCATCGGCACGCTGTGCAACAAAATCTCTTGCCAATTGGTAATCTATATCCCTTGGTGAGATGCCTTTCGTAGCAAATGAAAGCAGTTGTTCTTTTGCTTTTGCAAGCACTCCAGACAAATCTTCCTCATTTTGAATGCTCTCAAACATTTCTTGATAATTTTTGATGACTGATTCAATTTCTGCTTGTGTATAAACCGTTTTCCCAAGTTTATTTGTCATGGACAGCTCACGGCTTTGTTGGTATGTTAAAGGAGCATTTAGTGACCTGATTTTGGCTCGTGCTGCGATGAATCGCTCCTCTACCGATTGGTGATTTATGGCTATTTTCGTATTGTGGCGGACATAATCTTGAATCAGTTGATCAAATCCTTTTTTTACATCACCGCTTAAAAACGTATCACTGAAGTATTGAAGTGCGGCTGTTGAAGAAGCCAATTCAAGATGGGCTTCATAAGAATGCTGTTGTTCTTTACTAATTCCAAAAAGGCTAATCCCTAGATATGGCGACAAACTATCTACTCCGTCCGTTATGTGTTGTAAGATGGATTCTACTTTTTTTACTTCTTCATTACTTAGCGAATCAAAGTATTTGGATTCATATAAATATTGGCTGAACACAAGCCATTGATCCTTTGGCCGATAAGAGAAAATATCAGAAGGGTCAACGTTTTCTACGTGAAAAAACTTTTCCATCGGTATGGCCATCAAGCCTTGAACTTGTTTGATTTCATCCGAAATCGTAAGTTTATAGGCTTGTCCGTTTCGGTTGACTTCCACTTGTTGTCCGGCCAATGGATTTTTGATTTCGTGTACGGGTGGCATTTTGGCTCTATTTCGAGCGACTATTGCTCCGATATATCCAAGATCAATTTTCACGGTTATTCCCTCCTATCTAAATAATTAATGGAAGGCAATGGTTCCACTTTGCTTCCATAGTAAAAATTCAACGCACTAAAGAAATCGATTGATTTACCTGTTTTTAAATCGACGATTAAAATGTGATTGCCATAGTTAAAATCGCCAGTTTCCAGTCTGCGTTGTGTTGTTTTTTTAAAGTATCAACAAACGAACTATAGTAGTACGGGTTTGGACCAGATTAATATTGTGATTCGTGCTATGTAAAAAGCGTACCTACTTCCAGATATCCCGTAATTGCAAAATCGGAACTTGCAGAGTTCATGTTTGGTTGGTCTTCCGCAAAGCTTTTCTGCACACAATAGTCATCAAAGTGAAAATTAAATTGAAAACCAAACAATTTCATTATTTATAATCGGCTTTTTAAATAAATAGTTAAATGATTATAAGGAAAAATTTAAATAATCTACCTAAAACTTTCTATTTTAAGTAAAATATCCTAGGATTTGAGACACGTCAGCCAGAAATTGGATGGAATAAGTAGTCAATGAGGGATTGTTTGTTGCAAAGGGTAAAAAAGTTAAAAATATCATAAGTATATCGCCTGATTTTAAACATGTATTATCAATTAAAGAAAATACGGAGAGTGAGGATGCCGTTTACTTGAGGTCTTATTACGGAATTCTGGCTCGTCCAAAAGAAAGGCTTCCCTATAAAACAGATGGGGAATTTAAAGTGGAATGGTTAGCGCCGCCGTTACATATAAAACCGTTGATCATACGATTCAACAATTTATCGGGACTTATGGTGATCGTGGTTACGGAAGGTTCTATTATTATGCCGGGGCTGAAACCCATAGTCGATGGCAAGGAAATAACGTTGAGGTTGTGAGCAATTCAGAAGGAATTTCTGTTATTCATAATGGTAAAAAGGAATTATTTTACTGGGATCATATTACTCAGTTTGGCACTCTTGCTGTTGTTTTAATGAGACAATAACGAAGAGATTTGGACTATATCATTAAATGAAAATTTTGTGGCTGATTCCGCAGACTCCGAACATACAACTGGTGAAATTAGTTTATATAAAGCAACAATGAAAAAAATAAGCCTATCATCCTGTATTATAAAGCTTCGCAATAACATCTGCCGCCGGTTGGTATACGAAAAGTAGTCGATTGCCTAGGCGAAAATGACCTAGCAACCACAACCTTATGATTGAGGATTTGGTAAATTAATCCTAGACTAGGCAAGTTAAAACATTCAACCTATACAGAGTTCGTTTTCCAACGAAAAACGCCATCCCAAAGTTGCAATCTTTTCTGTTCAGGGAAGATTTTTTAAAATGTAACCTATATCCTAATTTCTGGTCAAAATCGGTGTTTTTGAAGGAAGTAAACTACAGAAAAACCTTTATTATATGAAAAGGTACCATCTTCATGTTTTTTCTTATCTTCTAAATCCCTTTTCTTTTTTATGCCCTATTAAAATAAACTCCAACCCCGATTTCGGAAAATAAACATTTCTGATTTCGGGGTATTTTTCTGTCAAAATACTTACCGCATCTTGATCCTATCCTAAAAAAAAGAAATTGTTGATATCGGACCTGTAAAAGGAACGCGTGCTCAACGGAGTTTACGAAGGCAAAAGGTATTCGAAGGGGGAAAACTGCGATCAATTTTGTTGTTTCCATACAGTGATGCCTCATGTACTATCTTCCTATATTTGTAACGGTGGTCAGTACTTATCAGCTAAACGAAAGAAATAGAATCAGATATTCATTGGGGCCTATGAATTATTTTTCGGGAAAAGCTTTGACAAAGTTTTTTTTCTTTTTCATAATGAAAAATACAATGATAATGAAAATCATTATCATTTTAAGTAGAACAAATTTCCATTTAAGATTTGTTTGCAATATTGGAAAGGGCGGGATCAGATGGATGAATGGAAGATAAAAGGGAAAATTTCTCTTGTTACTGGAGCTGCCCAAGGAATTGGAGAAGCGGTGATCAGCCTGCTGGCAGAACATGGTGCAAAGATAGCGGCAGTTGATCGGAATGCTGAGAAATTGGACAGAACCGTTTCGAAATTAACAAGGCGTGGATATGACGTCAAAGCATTTCCAGCGGATGTGACTGATCGTGATGAAGTGGATCGTATCGTCAACGAGATAGAAGAAAAGATGGGGCCCATCCACATCTTGGTGAATGTAGCTGGCATTTTTCGGATGGGGGCCGTGGAAACCTTTTCTGATAAAGATTGGGAAGATGTGTTTAAAGTGAACACTTTAGGAGTGTTCCATGTTTCGTGTTCCGTCAGCCGCCGGATGACTCCCCGCAGGTCAGGTGTCATTGTGACGGTAAGTTCCAATGCGGGAACGGTGCCGAGAATGTACATGTCGGCTTATGCGGCTTCAAAAGCGGCGGCAACGATGTTTACCAAATGTTTAGGGCTTGAGTTGGCGCCGTATCAGATTCGATGTAATGTAGTTTCACCGGGATCAACGGAAACGGACATGCAGCGGTTCATGTGGGCCGATGAAAATGGTGCGGAAAAAGTAATCACCGGTTCCTTAACGGAGTTCCGTCTTGGCATTCCATTGAAAAGGCTCGCACAGCCGCAGGATATTGCCGATGCCGTGTTATTTCTTGTTTCGGAACGATCGCGCCATATTACGATGCACGATTTAAGGGTGGACGGCGGAGCGACACTGGGTTGTTAACCATTCTTGGGAGGGATGACAAATGAAAATGAATACCATGCATTTCGCATCAGCAGAACAGATTCTTTCGGAATATCAGGAAGGGTCATCCTTTTTCATGGCCTCCCCGACTAGAACGCTGTTAACGAAAGGCATTGTTCAAACAGTGCCGACGACGGGGTATAGGCATCATCCAAAACAGCTGCTTGGACAAATTCAAACCTTGCTGCAGGATGCAAAAGAAAAAGGAGGTACCCATCCCATGGTGGCAGGGGCTATTCCCTTCGATGATATGTATCCGGCCAGGCTGATGGTGCCTTTAGAGGTTAAATGGTCAGGTCCTCTTTCCTTTGATCATATGCTGACAAAGGAGGAACAGACGGCGGTCCGGCATTATCATGTGACCCCAGTTCCGACGTCCCATGGGTATAAAAAAGCTGTGGAACAAGGATTACAAAAAATAAAGGACGGTGAACTGCAGAAAATTGTGCTATCGAGATCGGTCCATTTGACATCAACGGAAAAGCCAGATGTGTCGAAGCTTCTCTACAAATTGGCCATCCGTAATCCAAATGGTTATACTTTTGCGGCACCGCTGCTAAAGGGAGACGGGTCCGATCGAACATTCCCCGCAACATTAGCTCAACAGGGGACGGGGACGCTGTTGGGGGCGAGCCCGGAACTGCTCGTGTCAACATCAGGCAGTCAAGTCATTGTCAATCCGTTGGCAGGATCAACGCCCCGAAGGGATGATCCGCAAGAGGACCGGAGGAGAGCAGATGCTTTACTTATTTCGGAGAAAAACCGCCATGAACATGCGATAGTGATTGAGGCAGTGACCAAAGCTCTGAAACCTTTCTGCAAAACTTTGCATGTACCAAAGGAACCGTCCCTTCTCTGCACGGAAACGATGTGGCATCTTTCCACAGTCATCAGCGGGGAACTGTTATCACCGTCCATTTCGTCCCTTGAGCTTGCTTTAGCGTTGCATCCGACACCAGCGGTTTGCGGCACACCGACTTTATTGGCAAAACAGGCGATACAGGACATCGAGCCATTTGAACGGGGATTCTTTACTGGTACAGTAGGCTGGTGTGACATCGATGGAGATGGAGAATGGATTGTCACCATCCGCTGTGCAGAAGTGGAAGAACAAAACCTCCGCCTTTTTGCTGGAGCCGGCATTGTGGAAGGATCGGTGCCGGAGGAGGAATTGTCGGAAACATCGGCAAAACTGTGCACCATGATGAGAGCGCTGGGGCTTGACGATGACATTTTGGCATAAAGCAGAGCAATTCCATGGTAAGGAAGAGGTCATGCCTGACGATGACATTTAGCATAAAGCAAAGTACTTCAATGGTAGGAAAGAGGTCGCCACTAGCATAAACCAGACCGCAGTTGACTAGTATCTGGTTGGACAAAACATGGCATCTTCTATCTTAGTTCCGTATTGAAAAGATGTCGAAAAGTGAAACAGACAGCTACCTCAGTTCAGTCGGCATTAAAAAGATATTGAAAAGCAAAATAGACAGCTTCATGGCATCTTCTGTCTTAGCTCCGTATTGAAAAGATGTCGAAAAGTAAAATAGACGGCTTTCTGAGTTCCGTTGGCATTGAAAAGATGCTGAAAAGTAAAACAGAAGAGCCTCATGGCGTTTTCAGCCGAATGGAATCGCAACAAAACGTTTGATGAAAAACTTGAATTCCTTTACATGGCTGGATATTTATATGCACGGAATCATAAATAAAAGAAATTGGAGGGTGACAGATGTTAGAAGGATATACAAAATGGCCGGAGGAGCTGGCTGCATTTTACCGGAAAGAGGGCTGCTGGGCAGGACAAACCTTTGGCGATTTGCTGCGGGAACGTGCTTTGAATTATGGAGACCGGGTTGCGGTGTCCTTTGATGGGAGCGAACTGACCTATCGGGAACTTGATCAAAGGGCTACTGAGCTTGCTTCCGGGCTGCAGCGGATCGGCATTCAAAAAGAAGATCGTGTTGTGATCCAATTGCCGAATCGAATTGAGTTTTTTGAGGCCATTTTTGCCCTGTTTTATTTAGGAGCATTGCCAGTTTTTACTTTACCTTCCCATCGCTACAACGAAATCCGGCATTTTTGCGAATTCAGCGAGGCGAAGGCCTATATCATTCCAGATGAATACAGAGGATTTGATTACCGCTCCCTTGCTAGACAAGTGAAGAATGAAGTCCCTACATTGAAACACGTGATTGTGGTTGGAGAAGCTGAGGAATTTGAATCCTATGAAAACGTGTTTACCGAACCGGCAGAATTGCCAACTGTACAGTCAAGTGATGTGGCATTTCTCCAGCTGTCCGGAGGAAGCACAGGATTGCCGAAGTTGATTCCCCGCACCCATGATGAATATATTTATACCCTCCGGCTGAGTGCAGATATTTGCCGGCTTCATCCAGACAGCATTTATCTTGGGGTTCTGCCCATTGCCCATAACTATCCTTTAAGCTCGCCGGGGGTGTTGGGAACACTTTACGCCGGAGGAAAAGTGGTGCTGGCGGACAGTCCCAGCCCGGACGAGGCCTTTGCCTTGATTGAGAAAGAAAGAGTGACCATTACGTCATTGGTTCCCCCTCTTGTTTGGATTTGGCTGGATGCCTATTCAGATTGCCAATATGATTTATCGAGCTTGGAAGTCCTGCAAGTGGGCGGAGGAAATTTCAGCCCTGAAGTTGCCAAACAGGTACAGCCCGTGCTTGGCTGCAAACTGCAGCAAGTCTACGGGATGGCAGAGGGGTTGGTCAATTATACAAGACTGGATGATCCCGACGAAATTGTTATCAATACTCAAGGAAGACCGATGAGCCCATACGATGAAATTAAAATCGTGGACGAAGAGGAAAACGAAGTGGGGCCCGGCAAGGTCGGTGAGCTGTTGACAAGGGGGCCTTACACGATTCGCGGCTATTATAAAGCGGAGGCACAAAATGCCAAATCTTTTACTGCGGATGGATTTTACCGAACCGGTGATTTGGTGAAACTGACACCGTCAGGCTACCTTGTGGTGGAAGGTCGGGTTAAAGATCAAATTAACCGGGGGGGTGAAAAAATTGCGGCGGAGGAAATGGAAAATCATCTTTTGGAGCATCCGTCCGTTCGAGATGCGGCCGTTGTGGCAATCCCTGACAAATTTCTGGGTGAACGGTCCTGCGCCTTCGTCATCCCTAGTGATTCCGCATTGGAAGCAGCTGAACTAAAGTTATTTTTGGAAAAACGAGGTGTGGCCTCCTTTAAGATCCCAGACCGGATTGAATTCGTGGATTCCTTTCCAAAAACCCCGGTAGGAAAAATTGATAAACGGGCATTAAGGAAAATTGTTGCAGAAAAGCTGTCACCACTGGTACAACCTAGTGAATTTGTTGAAAGGAAGTGATGAAATGGCAATCCCTCATATTCCGTCTTATTCGATACCTGAACTTTCGGAATTAATCGAAAACAGAGTATCCTGGACACTGGATCCGAAGCGTTCAGCCCTTTTGATTCATGATATGCAAAATTATTTTCTAGACAAATTTACCCCAAATGCTTCCCCGATCAAGGAATTAGTCGAGAATATTCAGCGGCTGAAAAAGGTGTGCCAAGAGCGGGGCATACCGGTGATTTACTCCGCCCAGCCCGGGGGCCAAACAATAGAACAGAGGGGTCTTCTCCAAGATTTTTGGGGAGACGGGATCGGACAAGATCTTGATCAAATGGCTATCCGTCAAGAAATTGCCCCAGGGGATCAAGATATTTTGCTGACTAAATGGAGATACAGCGCATTTAAACGAACTAATTTGTTAGAAATTTTGCAAAAGAATGAAAGGGATCAGCTCATCATTTGTGGTGTGTATGCCCATATTGGATGCTTATTAACCGCTGCGGATGCCTATATGCAGGACATACAGCCGTTTTTTGTAGCCGATGCGGTGGCCGATTTTTCCCTTGAGGAGCATAAAATGGCCGTACGATATGCGGCGAGCCGCTGCGCGTACACGCTGACTACCGAGCATGCATTGGACCTGCTTCAAAAAGAACAGTCAGCCCCTCGGCATTCGTTGCCAATGAGTTTAGGAGAGATGCGGAAACAAGTAGCGGAATTGATACAGGAAGAACCGGAAAATATCTCCATTGATGAAAACTTGTTCCACAGAGGATTGGATTCCGTCCGCATGATGGTATTAGTAGAGAAATGGAGAAGAGCAGGGGCGGAGATCACCTTTGCGCGCCTTGCCGTCCGTCCGTTTCTGTCAGAATGGTGGGAATTATTGTCCAAAGCGAGTATGATCGAATCCATTCAAGATTCGTAATAAAGGAGGCATATCCATGTCACATTGTCAAGATCAATACATGCCTTTATCCAAAGCTCAAGCAGGTATTTGGTTTGCCCAGCAGCTGGATCCTGGCAACCCTATCTTTAACACCGGTGAATATATCGAAATCAAAGGTCCGGTGGATCCTGTTCTGTTTGAAAAAGCACTGGAAAAGGTCCTTTCGGAAGTGGAATCTTTGCATGTCCAGTTTAGTGAAAATGAGAACGGACCGTTTCAAATAATTTCCCCGTCGAAGGAGATTCCTTTCCAATATGTTGATGTGAGCAATAGAGCAAATCCTCATGAAGAAGCAATAAAGTGGATGAAACAAGATTTATCGACGCCTGTTGATTTGACAAACGATCCTCTGTATACCGAAGCGTTATTCAAAATTTCCGAGGAGCACTATTATTGGTATCAGCGCATTCACCATATTGCCATTGACGCATTTGGTTTTTCGCTGATTGCCCAAAGAGTCGCTCAAGTTTACACGGCTTTTGTAAACGGACGATCCATTCAAGGGGAAGCATTCGGCTCCATCCAGAAGATATTGGAGGAAGAAAAAGAGTATGAAGCGTCCACGCAGTATGAAGCGGATCGATTCTATTGGATGGATCGGTTTCAAGATGAACCCGATGTGGTCAGTCTATGCCAGAAAACGGCACGGACTTCGGATACGTTTCTTCGGAGAACGTTCCATTTATCGTCGTCCGATACAGAGCGTTTCAAACAATCTGCTCAACGGCTGAACGCGGGATGGCATGAAGTGTTCATTGCGGCGGCAGCCCTATACATTCATAAGTTTACGGAGACAACGGACGTGATCCTCGGGCTGCCTATGATGAACCGATTAGGATCTGTGGCCTTGAATGTGCCCGCCATGGTGATGAACATTGTGTCTCTCCGTTTGCAGCTCGATCCGGATGATTTACTGTCCGATCTTCTTCGTCAAGTCAGAAAGGAAATGGCTGAAGCGAAAAAACATGAAAAATACCGGCATGAACAACTGCGGCGGGATTTGAAGCTTTTAGGGGAACATCAGCGGCTGTTCGGCCCTCAAGTGAATCTCATGCCTTTTGACTATTACCTAAGCTTCGACGGCCATATCGGTATTCCCCGTAATTTAGCTGCAGGACCGGTGGATGATTTGGTCATTCAAGTATATGATCGAGCGGATGGAAACGGGCTGCGCATCGATTTTGATGCAAATCCGAAACTGTATCGGATCGATGAGCTGGAGGCCCATCAAACCCGTTTTGTGCATTTGCTGGAAACAGTGGCATCACTGAAAGAGGATATGTGCATCGGAAAGATTAACCTTCTTTCTGAAAAGGAACGGCATCAAGTACTGACTGCATGGAACGACACTTGGCGTTCCCTGCCGGATGAGCATTTTCTGCAGCTTTTTGAAAAACAGGCAGCCGATCATCCGGATGCTACGGCCATTATTTGTGGAAATGAGGTGCTATCCTATCAAGAATTAAATCAAAGGGCGAACAAACTGGCCCGATTGCTCATGAAAGAAGGTGCCAAACCGGAATCATTCATTGCGCTGGCCCTCCCCCGATCCGCATCTTTGGTGGCGGCAATGCTGGCCGTATTGAAAACCGGAGCGGCTTATTTGCCGCTGGATCTTGATTTTCCAAAAGACCGTATCGAATATATGCTGGAACATACGAACCCTGTCCGCATTGTGGCAACCTCTGCTGCTAAAGAAAAACTTGGCCATGCTCCGGCTCATTCTATGATCCTGCTGGATGATCCGGAAACGGAAAAAACGTTGCGGGATCAGCCTGATCACAATGTAGACATAAGCCGTTCAGCCAATCATCCCGCTTATGTTTTATATACATCAGGCTCTACCGGAAAACCAAAAGGGGTGGTAGTGCCCTTTCAGAGCCTCAACAACTTTTTGTTTGCCATGCAGGGGACGGTGCGGATAGGGAAACAGGATCGGTTCCTTACTATTACGACGGTTTCCTTTGATATTTCGGCATTGGAATTGTATCTGCCATTGATTTGCGGCGCCGCATTAATCATGGCGGAGAAAGAAACGGCAAAGGATCCGAAGGCCTTGGCGGAGATGATAATAAAGGAAAACATCACGATAATGCAGGCAACACCAATCCATTGGCATATGCTGGTATCACATAATCCGGAATGCATATCGAACCTTCGGGTTTTAACAGGAGGCGAGGCGCTCCCGAGCGGGCTGGCCAAGGAGCTAAATCATCTTTCTGCAGAGGTCATCAATTTATACGGTCCGACGGAAACGACGATCTGGTCCACCTATTCGTATCTTCATGCCGATGACAACGCAGTGCCTTCCATCGGCCGTCCTATCTGGAATACTCAAGTGTATGTACTGGATGACCGGCTTCAGCCGGTACCGACCGGAGCCGCTGGTGAATTATATATTGCCGGTGACGGGCTGGCAAGGGGATATTTAGGTCGTCCGGATTTAACCGCCGAGCGTTTCATAGCCAATCCCTACGGTCCGCCGGGAAGCCGCATGTACCGAACAGGGGATGTGGTCCGATGGAGGAAGGATGGGGCGTTGGAATATATCGGCAGGACCGACCATCAAATTAAGCTTCGGGGGTTCCGAATCGAAATCGGCGAAATCGAAACGGTGCTATCGGCATTTAAAGGTGTGGACCGCGCCGTTGTAACGGTTTATGAAGATTATCAAGGGAATCAGCGGCTAGCCGCCTACATTATTCCTCATGAAAGATGGAAAGACAGCTTTGATGTTACGGCACTCCGCCGATTTGTCAGTAAAAAACTGCCGGATTATATGGTGCCATCCGCTTTTATGGTACTAGATGAATTTCCGCTGACTCACAATGGAAAAATTGACCGAAAAAGGCTGCCGGCGCCCGAGACCGGCATCACAGCAAAAGGGCGCAAGCCAAGAACACCCCAGGAGGAAATCTTATGTGAGTTATTTGGAGAAGTTTTGGAGCTGTCTTCCGTTGGGATTGATGATCATTTCTTTGAATTGGGCGGACATTCACTATTGGCCGCCCGTCTGTTAAGCCGTATTCGGGATGTGTTCGGTGCAGACATTCCGATCGGCAAATTGTTTGAATCACCGACGGTCGCAGAACTTGTGAAGCATGTGGAAGAGGCAGAACAAACAAAGCCGCCTATTTTACCGCAAGTTCATGATGGGGAAATTCCCCTATCCTTTGCCCAGCGCAGGCAATGGTTTTTATATCATTTGGAAGGTCCAAGTCCTACATATAACATACCGGTGGTCGTCACTTTAACGGGTGATCTCAATGAAAATGCGCTGAAAAGGGCACTATATGATGTCATTGAGCGGCACGAACCGTTGCGGACGATTTTCCCAGACGATGCCGGAGCATCCAAACAAGTGATTTTACAACCCCATCAAGTTGAGCCTTTATGGATGAAGAAAGACATTAGTGAAAGTCAGCTTGCCGACGAATTGCAGGCAGCGGTCCGATACAGTTTTCATTTGGTCAATGAACCGGGAATCAGAGTCCAATTGTATCGACTCGGATCTCGCAAGCATGTACTTTTAATCTTGCTGCATCATATCATTGCTGACGGCTGGTCGCTGACCCCTTTAACCCGTGACTTGGCTAAAGCTTATCAGGCACACTGCCGGAATGAAAAAACATCCTGGAACCCGTTGCCGGTCACCTATGCGGATTATGCCCTTTGGCAGCAACAGCTGCTGGGGGATGAAAGCAATCCAGAAAGTCTCATTGCCACACAGCTTGATTACTGGAAAAAAACATTAGTGAATTTACCGGAAGAACTAGAACTGCCGACGGATTATACGCGTCCGCAAGAGTCCAGCTATAAAGGCGGTATCGTAAAATTTTCAATCGATTCAGATCTTCATCAATGTCTGTTAGAACTGGCAAGGGAAAACAAAGCAAGCCTTTTTATGGTTCTTCAGGCAGCTTTTGCGGTTTTCCTTACACGGCTGGGGGCAGGAACGGATCTTCCGATTGGCAGCCCCATTGCCGGTAGAAATGACGATTCGCTTGAGGATCTTGTTGGATTGTTTATCAATACGCTCGTTCTCCGCATGGACACATCAGGAAATCCAAGCTTCCGGGAACTGTTGGAACGGGTGAGACAGGTTAATCTATCCGCCTATGAACATCAGGATTTGCCCTTTGAACGGCTGGTAGAAGTGTTGAATCCGGCGAGATCAAAATCGAAGCATCCGTTATTCCAGGTTATGTTCGTCTTCCAAAATACGCCGGAACCGAAGCTGGAATTGGAGGGTCTTGAAAGCAAATTGGAGATTCAAAATGTCGGTTCGGCGAAATTTGATTTAACGCTGGAGCTTCAGGAACACAGGACCAAAACCGGTTCTCCGGACGGGCTGACCGGTCTGTTTGAGTACAGCTGTGATTTATTCCGTCATACAAGCGTGGAAGGTTTTGCGAAACGATTTTTGCTGCTTCTTGCGGCCATTTCGGAAAATCCGGACCGGCCCATCAGTGATTTCAATTTGCTTTTGCCGGAAGAATGCACGCTCTTTTTGGAAAAAAGTCGTCAGTCTGTTGCAATGTCTTCAGACTGTCTTGCAGCATTGTTTGAAAACCAAGCGGAAAAAAATCCCGATTCCATTGCCGCAGTTTATGAAGGTGCTGTACTGAGCTACAGGGAATTAAACGAACAGGCCAACCGGCTTGCCCATTACCTGATTGAAAAAGGTGTCGGTCCGGAAAAAACGGTGGCACTGGCATTACCCCGATCCTTCGACATGATCATCGGAATCCTTGCCGTGCTGAAAGCTGGGGGAACATATCTCCCGCTAGATCCGGATTATCCGAAAAAACGGCTGGAATATATGATGGAGGATGCTCGGCCGATGTACGTGATCACTAGAAGCGATGCCGCATCAAAACTGCCGGAAGGGAATGAAATTCCTCGTCTGATACTTGATGAAGAACGGACCAAACATCTTTTAGCCGTCTATCCGGATATTAATCCGGATGATTCGGTGCGCATAGAACCATTGTCGCCGCTTCATACAGCCTATATCATCTACACGTCCGGTTCAACGGGAAAACCGAAAGGGGTGCTCATCCCGCATCAAAATGTCATTCGTCTGTTTCAATCAACGAACCATTGGTTCCATTTTACGGCAGCGGATGTTTGGACCTTATTTCACTCCTATGCCTTTGATTTTTCGGTTTGGGAGATGTGGGGAGCGTTCTTTTACGGAGGTCGTCTTGTCATCGTGCCCCATCAAATCAGCCGTTCGCCGAAGGAATTTTTGCAGCTGCTTGTGGAACAACAGGTAACAGTGCTGAATCAAACCCCTTCCGCCTTTTATCAGCTGATGCAGGCAGACAAGGAATATCCGAATCGATCCAAACAGCTGGCCTTGCGCTACGTCATTTTCGGCGGAGAAGCGCTGGAGCTCAGTCGGCTGGAAGATTGGTATGAACGGCACGGTGATCAACAGCCAACTCTGATTAATATGTACGGCATAACAGAAACAACTGTTCATGTCAGCTATCTTGCACTGAACCGAAGCCATCTCTCCATGAAAGGAAATAGCTTCATCGGCGTGGGTATTCCTGATTTAAACGTGTATGTGTTAGATGAATATCTCCAGCCGGTGCCGCCGGGCGTTGTCGGTGAAATGTATGTGGCCGGTGCGGGCTTGGCGCGAGGATATTTAGGAAAGCCCGGATTGACAGCAGAACGGTTTGTGGCAAATCCTTTCGGCCCGCCGGGAAGCCGCATGTATCGGACTGGGGATTTAGCGAAATGGAGTGAAGACGGCTCCTTGGATTATATTGGAAGATCCGACCATCAAGTGAAAATCCGCGGATACCGGATTGAATTGGGAGAAATTGAAGCAGCTTTAGTAAAACATCCGGATGTTGCCCAAGCGGCGGTGGTGGTACGGGAGCTGCAGGAAGGAGATCAGCGGCTTGTTGCATATGTGGTGCCTCAACCTGACGTGGAACCGGACGAATTGAGAAGACATGCCGCAGCAAGCTTGCCGGATTATATGATTCCTTTCACTTATGTAAAAATGGATCGCCTCCCGTTAACACCTAACGGCAAACTGGATCGGAAGGCATTACCGGAACCGGAAATCAGCATCGACCTGGCTAAGAGCGGACCGAGAACACCCCAAGAAGAAATGCTCTGCGAATTGTTTATGGAAGTGCTCCGAGTTCCCCGCGTAGGGATTGATGACGGGTTCTTTGAACTGGGGGGACATTCCTTTTTAGCGGTTCAATTGATGAGCCGGATTCGGGAAACCTTTGGCTTGGAACTGAATATTGGAGTTTTATTTGAAGCGCCGACGGTCCGCAGCCTTGCGGAAAAACTTGAGATGGGAGGCAGTCAGAAATCATTCGATGTGCTGCTGCCGCTCAGAACATCCGGAAGCCGTCCGCCGATCTTTTGTGTGCATCCGGCGGGAGGACTCAGCTGGTGCTATGCCGGATTCATGAATACACTGGGGCCGGACTATCCGATTTATGGACTGCAAGCTCGCGGTATTGGGGAAAAAGCGAAGCTGCCGGAGACACTGGATGACATGGCCGCAGATTATATCCGGCAAATCAAAACTGTACAGCCAGAGGGTCCTTACTACTTGCTGGGATGGTCCCTCGGAGGGAATGTGGCCCATGCCATGGCGGCACAGCTGCAGGAAAAAGGTGATGAAGTGGGACTCTTAGTGATGTTGGATGCCTATCCGAGCCATTTGCTGCCTATTTCCCAGGCGCCCGATGAGGAAGAAGCGATGATAGCCCTTCTCGCGTTAGGCGGTTATGATCCGGACAACATGGATGGCAAACCGCTCAATCTGAAGAATACCATTGCCATGCTGCGGCAGGAAGGCAGTGCATTGGCGAGTTTGGAAGAACCAACTATTTTAGATTTAAAAAATACGTACGTGAATTCCGTCAAAATTTTAAGCGAATATGTACCGCGCCGCTATCGGGGAGATGTGCTGTTCTTCCGGTCTACCATCATCCCGGACTGGTTTGACCCCATCGATCCAGAGACATGGCAGAACTACGTGGACGGGAAGCTGATTCAATATCCGATTAGCTGCCGTCATAAAGATATGTGTCAACCAGGCCCGCTGGCGGAAATCGGACGCATACTGGCTGATTTCTTGCAGGAAAACGGAAACATCCAGAAATGGAAGGAGGAAAAAAATGAAGAATCCGTTCGAAAATGAACAGTTGTCCTTTTTTGTGTTAGTAAATGAGGAAGAGCAGTTTTCGCTTTGGCCTGCTCCGATAGACGTTCCCGCCGGCTGGCAGATCGTCTTTGGAGAAGATACCCGCGCCAATTGTCTGGCGTATATTCAATCCCATTGGACAGACATGCGCCCGGCCAGTTTGAAACAGCAAACCCATGGCATTGTGAAGTAATTAGAAAGGCAGAGGAAAGCAAAATGCCGGTATGGGGAACGCTGGAGAATGGCAGTCATGCTTACAGCCAATGGATAAAGTGTGGCAAAGAATGAAATGTCCATGAAGCGGTTGTAAAAATGAAAAAAACTTGCTGTGACCCGTTACCGTGCCGCTTTTTCCAGCTGCTTTACGTTTGCTCATAGTGAGAGCAAAAGTAGGCTAAGATTTAAAAGCTCTCATGGACATTGTTTTTTTTTTATCAATAAAGGCGGCCGGCTTTTATATGAGGAAAAAGAACGATGGTGATTGATGCATGGAGAAAAATGGCTGTATAGGGGAGGAGAAAAAAGACATGCAACAATGGGAAGTGATCCATTCTGTTCCCCATTTATGGAATGACACATGCCATGTTTATTTGGCCAAAACGACTGATTTTCAGCCATGGCATTTTCAGCTGCTTAGTAATGCAGAGCTGGAATATGCGCTATCCTTTCGAAAGGAGCAAGACCGGATCCGGTTCATTATCGGTTGTGCACTAAGCAGACTCGTTTTGGCGGAACAATTGAACATGCCGCCGCATCAAGTGCCCATAGACAGGACATGTCCCAAATGCCAGAAGCCCCATGGCAGGCCTCGGCTGCCTGATGACAAACTACACTGGTCTGTGTCTCATTCAGGGGAGATCATTTTGGTTGCCTTTACAGTAAATGCTTTGGTGGGAGTGGATGTGGAATGGATCCGGCCGTTCATTTCTTATGACACCACACATATGATAGAAGGAATTCTTACCGAAAAGGAAGCCGTTCACCTCAGCAGTTTGCCGAAAAAGGAAAGGCTGAAAGGTATCCTTTCCTATTGGACAAGAAAGGAAGCGGTGTTAAAAGCAACGGGAGAAGGACTGAACACCTCTCCCCAGAAGGTGGAAGTATCCGGTCCCTATCAGAAACCCGTTTTGAAAAAATTTGAAGGACACCAGGATTTGTTAGCACAATGTGTGCTGATGGATTTATTCCTCCATCCCGAATATCAGGCGTCCTTGGCAATTTTCAGCCATCTCCCGATAAACCTTCTGCTCTTCGACGCGGGAATGCTCATGAAAATGGATTTAGAGATACATCATCATCATCGTTAAACTTTATTTACAAAGTTCAGGTGAAAACAGCAGCTATGAGAAAGAGAAAGAAGGCAAGACACAATGGTTTGATTTCGAAATCATTTGGATTTCATTCACTTTGCCTTAACGGGAGATCCAGTCCCTGATCGCTTATGGAGGAATTATAAAAATTAGGACACACCAAACGTTCGTATTTATTGCCGATTATAGAATATTTGTCTGAAGATCATTTAATAAATAAATAGTTAAATGATTATAAGGAAAAATTTAAATAATCTACCTAAAACCTTCTATTTTAAGTCAAAATCGGCGTTTTGACAGAAGCAAACTATAAAAAGATTTATTACAACCCATGGTGCTAGTCGGGCGTCAACGCTCAACTAGCACCATGGGTTTCACATTATTTTAATTGTTTTTTATAAAAAGATTTTAATAGAAAAAGACAAGAGGTAGAAATCCTTCTTGTCTGCAATTAAAATCCTAATTTTGTTACTGTTTTCCACTTAAGCAATTAGTTTCAGACACATCTTGAGTTTTCAATCGTGGATCTGTTATTGTGTCATAAGCGTTTATTCATCGCATCTTCATCCGTATCTTTATCATTTTTATCCTTATCCGCTTCTTTATTGACTTCTAGTTCTTTTCCGTTGACAAATTCAACTTCAATCTTTAGTTCTGAAAAAGTGTTAATACCAAGAACTCGCTTCACTTGATCAATTAACTCCTCTTCTGTTATATTTGGAGTTAAGGTTAATTGATCAACAACCGTTTTAGGGTCCATAATTCCAATTTCATCTTTAAACTTGATTTCTAATTCTTCCTTTGAAAGTTCATATTCCAATTTGAACTTTTTACCATCTGAGTCAATTAACTTTATTTCAAGTTCTTTTACTTCATAAACTGTTTGGAACCCCATCTCTATCAAAATCTTCATCACCATCTTTTAAACCGTCCCGATCACTATCAGAATTTTTCGGGTTATATCCCAATTCAAATTCAAGATAATTAGCTATTTTATCGTTGTCTCTATCTTCTTCACCATCAGTTATGCCATCTTTGTCAGAGTCAGCGTTAGTTGAGTTTGTCCCTACGATAAACTCTTCTTTTGTGTTCAATTTATCAGAGTCATTTGTCTTCTTCCGCGTCTTTTATGCCATCTTTATCGGTATCCTTCGTTAAAGGATTTAATTTCGCTTGTATATCTTGAAGGTTCGTTATCATCTAATTCCAGTTTCAATTGGTCGAATTTTTGAAATATTTACCTTTAACAAATTCTGTTTTGATAATTTACCTTTAAAAATTGTAATGGTCCAATGGAATTTTTTGAGAACGCTCAAATGCGAGAAGTATTATTTTTTACATAAGTATCAGACATTTGAAGAATTATCTCTTGCGATTGATAAGTACATCCGCTTTTATCATGATGAAAGGTATCAAAAAAGATTAAACGGCCTTAGCCCCATGGAATATAGAGCTAAAGCCGCTTAGGTATATTTTTATTATTTCTACTGACTACTTGACAGGGGGGCAGTTCACTCCTGCGGAGTATAGGAACAGGTAGCCTGCTTTTCAATCCGTTATAAGTTGAATCTTCCGGTTGCCTTTATATAAAAACGTTATTAAGATAACCGTTTCATGAGAGTTGCCTTTTCAACTTCAAAACCCGGCTTGCCAAGTAAGGCAAACATATTTTTCTTGTAAGCCTCCACTCCCGGCTGATCAAACGGATTCACGCCCAGTAAATGTCCGCTCATGCTGCAAGCTTTTTCGAAAAAGTATATCATTTCACCAAAGGTGTATTCATTCATTTCGTCCAGTTCAACAATTAAGTTAGGCACTCCGCCGTCTACGTGTGCTAATAGCGTACCTTGAAACGCTTTTTTGTTTACCTCATCCAGTGTCTTACCGGCCAAGAAATTCAATCCATCGATATTTTCTCGATCTTCTTGAATCGTCAGTTCGATTCGCGGTTTTTTAACTTGCAGCACTGTTTCGATCAGATTGCGGCGGCCTTCCTGAACGTATTGCCCCATGGAATGTAAATCTGTTGTAAAATCAACGGATGCAGAAAATAGTCCTTTCTGATCTTTCCCTTCGCTTTCGCCAAACAGCTGTTTCCACCATTCGGATACGTAATGAAGGGACGGTTCATAGTTCACCAATAATTCGATCGCTTTCCCTTTACGGTAAAAAATATTTCGCACAGCGGCATACTGATAACTTCCATTGGTTAAAAGATCAGGATTGTTATATTTATAATATGCCGATGCTGCCCCTTCCATCATTCGATCAATATTCAATCCAGCTACGGCGATTGGCAACAGGCCAACTGCTGTCAGCACAGAATATCTTCCGCCTATGTCATCTGGAATAACAAACGTTTCATATCCTTCTTGATCGGCAAGCTTTTTTAATACTCCCTTTTCTTGATCAGTGGTAGCATAAATACGTTTTCTTGCTTCCTCTTTTCCATATTTTTTCTCCATGTAGTCGCGGAAAATTCGGAAAGCAATGGCAGGCTCTGTCGTTGTTCCTGATTTAGAAATAACGTTGATAGACAGCTCTTTGCCTTCTAATACATCTAATAAATGAGAGATATAAGTAGAGCTGATATTCTGACCCGCAAAATAAATTTGCGTCGTATCGTTCGCCTGGTTATGAAAAGTATGGGACAATGCTTCAATAGCTGCCCTCGCCCCTAAATAAGATCCGCCAATGCCGATAACGACAAGAGCGTCTGAATGACTCCGGATTCTTTCAGCAGTTTGTTTGATTCGCACGAATTCGTCTTTATCGTAACGAATCGGCCAATCAACCCAACCAAGAAAATCCGATCCTGGTCCTTTCTTTTCATGAAGCATAGTATGAGCCACTTTTACAAATTCACTTAGATGATCTAGTTCACTCTCTTTCATAAATGGTAAAGCATTGGAGTAATCAAAAGAGATAGCCATATACCTTCTCCTTTCTTTTCGAAAATTCACCATCGTTCTTCCGTGTAGATCTTGGACCTGAAAATTACTCTTATGCGATTTCATTGAACCTTTCGTGAAGATGTTTCAAATGCTTGCAACTATTTATTTCTTTTCCACGGCATGTCCGCCAAATTCGTTGCGTAGCGCGGCTACCACTTTACCTGTAAATGTATCGTTTTCTAATGAACGATACCGCATCAATAAGGCCATGGCGATGACAGGAGTGGCAGTTTGCAGATCTAAAGCTGTTTCAATTGTCCATTTCCCTTCACCGGAAGAGTGCATAATCCCTTTGATTTCATCTAATTTTGCATCTTTTGAAAATGCGCGTTCGGTTAATTCCATGAGCCATGAACGAATAACCGAACCATTGTTCCACACTCTTGCTACTTTTTCGTAGTCATAATCGAATTCGCTTTTCTCTAATATTTCGAATCCTTCACCAATGGCAGCCATCATCCCGTATTCAATTCCATTGTGAACCATTTTTAAAAAGTGGCCGCTGCCTGCTTTTCCCGCATATAAATACCCATTTTGTAGAGCTGTATCTCGGAAAAGAGGTTCGACAATGCTCCAAGCTTCACGATCCCCTCCAACCATGTAACATGCTCCGTTTCGAGCACCTTCGACTCCGCCAGAAGTTCCCGCATCCATAAAGTGAATTCCAATCTCCTTTAGCTCATTATAGTGACGAATCGATTCCTTATAGTGAGAATTGCCACCATCAATCACAATGTCGCCTTCGCTTAGAAATGGTATAATCTCACGAATCACCGAATCAACAACGTTGTGTGGAATCATCATCCAAACAATTTTTGGCTTTTCTAATGATAAAACGAGTTCCCTTAAACTGGATACACCTGTAGCCCCATATTTTTTTATTTCTTCAACCGCTTCTGAATTTACATCGAATGCCACTACGTCGTGCTTATGGTCAATGAGATTTTTACCTAAGTTTAATCCCATTTTTCCTAAACCGATTAATCCGACTTTCATGTTCATTGCCTCCTAGATTTACCTTTAGCCATTCACATTTTATACGTATATACGCACAGCTAACCTATAGTTCATTTGATGAGAATGAAGTTCGACACGAGCTACCACCAATGAAATCCGTCCTCTTCTAATAATTTATGAGAAGCCTCTGGTCCCATCGAACTTGAACGATATGTGTGAAGAGGAAGAAGATTTTCCTCAAACGCTTCTAAAACAGGCTGTATCCACTTCCAAGATAATTCAACTTCTTTCCAATGAGCAAAGAAAGTCGTGTCGCCATGTAAAGCATCAAAAATTAAGAGTTCATAGGCTTCGGGTACATTTTTTTGGTTAGTCGCAACGCGCATATGAACGGTCTCCATCTTTCCATCGTTTAATACATTTTTACTATTGAATTGCAACGAAATCCCTTCGTTCGGATTGATTTCAATCACTAAAAGATTAGGAGCCGTTTTCTCATTTTTTGGAAAGTACCATTCCTTTAATGGATTTTTGAATTCAATAACAATACGTGTGGACTTTTCCTTCATTCTTTTACCTGTACGAATATAGAATGGCACCCCGTTCCAAAACTCATCATCAATCCATAAACGAGCCGCAACGAATGTATCCGTTGTGGAAGAAGCATCAACCCCAGGTTCTTCTTTATATCCAACAACTCGTTTACCATGGATTTCTCCCGGACCGTATTGACCGCGAACAACGTGTAAACCTACTTCTTCTTTTTGTAGTAGTCGAAGAGATTCCATGATGTTTATTTTTTCATTACGGATGTCTTGTGAGCTGATCCGTTTTGGCACGTGCATGGCTGTCATCATTAACAATTGCAGCATATGATTTTGAAACATATCGCGAATCGCCCCTGCCCGGTCATAATAACCCGCTCTTTCTTCTACCCCAACCGTTTCACTAGCTGTAATTTGTACATTGGCTATGTGCTGATTGTTCCATAATGCTTGAAACACAGGGTTGGCAAATTTTAAAGCTTCGAGGTTTTGGACCATTGGTTTTCCGAGATAATGATCTACCCGATAAATTTCATCTTCTTCGAAAGCTTGACTTAACTTTTCGTTTAAATCTTGGGCTGATTTCAAATCATGCCCAAATGGTTTTTCGATAACTAGACGTTTCCAACCTTTTGTAGAGCCTAATCCACTTTCCTTGATGTTCGACGTAATTACATCAAAAAACTCTGGCGCAACAGATAAATAAAACATGCGGTTTTCAGGAATATTCAACTCTTTTTCACGTTGCTGAACGATTTTCAGTAGCTTTTTATACCCGTCCATATTCGTTACATCTAAAGGGCTATAACGAAATGCGCGAAGAAATTCTTCCAATTTCGAACGGTCATGGATGAAACGTGTAGAAAATGTTTTTACTGAATGTTCCACATGTGTTTGAAACTCATCATCCGACCATTCTCTTCTACCTAAACCAATAATGGAAAACGAATGAGGCATTTTTTGATCGAGAAATAAATGATATAATGCAGGAAAAATTTTTCTTTTAGCTAAATCCCCGGTTGCTCCAAACAAGACAAAGGTCATAGAATCCAATTTTCATTCCCCCATCTTTAAACCGAAAACATTTAAATACAGTGAGATAAAAAGATTCAGATTCAAATGGAATCCGATCTTTTTATCTTTGGTTAAAAATTTTTGATGATGCTTGTCAATTAGAAGTTAACATCTAGACCATAAAGCGCTGCGATGTATAATTTTTTCATTTCTTCTACAGATGTTTCACGCGGATTGGTGCTTGTACATGGATCTTTCACGGCATTGACTGCCATTTCATCTACGTGTGCGTGGAACATCTCCTCGGATACTCCGTACTCTTGGAGTGTATTTGGAATATTCATGTTTTGATTCAAGGGCTTAGCTACATATGCTTCAATGCTGTGTGTGATCGCGTCCATTCCACTGTAAGCTATCACATGCTTCGGCATGGATTGAACCATAACCGGATCGATAATTGCCATATCTGGTGTCAATTCGAAATCAGCCAATGGATATTTGACACCTGTTTCCGCGTCGGTAATCACTGATAAATTGGATATTTCAGATGCGCTTCCGCTTGTAGTTGGAATTCCCACGAATTTTGATTTTGTACGCAATCGCGGCAAACTAAATGGACGAGTCGCTTCTTCGAATGTTAATTCTTGATGCTCATAGAACAGCCACATCGCTTTCGCCGCATCCATTACCGATCCACCGCCAATTCCAATTACCCAGTCAGGCTGAAAATCATTAAGAACACGTACACCTTTTTTGACCATTTGGGTCGTCGGTTCCGTCGTAATCCCCTCGATCACTGTTGTTTCTATATTGGCTTCTGAAAGAAGTTGTTGAATTTTATCAAGATTCCCATTTTTCTTGACGGAGCTACCACCAATGACGAGAACAGCTTTTGATCCTTCCAACGTTTTCAAAACATCGAGAGCATTTTCTCCGAAATAAATATCGCGTGGAATAGTAAAACGATTCATGTTGTTCCCTCCTGTGCTTATGATTTTTTATACAGACGCTAGTATAATAGGTATAATATATTTTTAAAAGTACGCACTTTATTATCATGTAGTGATAAAAATACAATATAGTATATAAAAGTATACCTAAATGTTATAATGGACAAAGAGATACGATGAATGGGACATATTCCCATGAGAAGGAAAAAACACTGACTATTATTTGTGGAAATGAAGTACTTAAATGTGTATAATGTTTGTTTGTAAGTATGTGCATTTTTAGCATATAGTGATAAAAAGTATACTATCTGTCATAATAGATACGGAGGTGCAAGAAATGGGACATGTTTGTGGTAAGGTATATAACTGTGAAAAAGAATTGACGCTTGCTGTCATCGGGGGTAAATGGAAAATGCTTATTTTATGGCATCTAGGAAAATGGGGGACGAAGCGGTTTGGTGAACTGAAGGCTCTCATGCCAGGCATCACCCAAAGAATGCTTGTTAACCAATTGCGGGAGCTGGAAGAAGACCTCATTGTTCATCGCAAAGTCTATCCCGTTGTTCCGCCAAAAGTGGAATATTCACTGACCGAATATGGGAAAAGTCTAATGCCGATTCTCGATGCTATGTATGAATGGGGCAAAAACTACATGGAGACTGTTGTGAAAGACCAAGTAAAAATTCATGAGTCCGTCAAGTAAAAACTCTCTCTATTTAAAGGTTCAAAACAAACTTTCTTTTGTTATTATGCGCTTTTATTGACGCGCAATTTGTAGAGATCCCTTCCCTCCAAGATAGCGATTAACAAAAAAGCAACGAAAATGAATGATAAGTGAGTCAAACACTAAAAAACCAACGGGCAGATCGCTTCCCGTTGGTTTTTTTGCATGTACGTTGATCACTCATTAATTTGTACATTTTTACTTATAGTATACTTTTTCACACTATATTACGTAAAAGTATGTACTTGGTAAAGTTGATGATGTACTTTATAATAACATTATCACTTATCATCCATAACATGAATAGAGCAAAATTTTTTCACTTATAATAACCGTATCACTTAACATAACATGAATAGGTATAATTTTCTAATTCTATAAAAAGTGATCTCGAGCTACTGTTTTTTTGCAAGAAAAAAATACAGAGTGTTGCAGTATATCTTTGTCAAAATTTTGAATAAATATACATATATGTGATCTATCCATCAAGGGCTTGACATGGATCCTCTGTAGCCATGATTCTTTAGCCAAGCGCCAGCTTCAACAGTTTTGGCAAAACCAAAAAAGGTTATCATGGCTCCGCCATATAAAGCCCCATTGCATATCACTGCATAAGGATTTTGCAATTCTCTGCACTTTATTTTGCAAAAAACTTGTAGGAAAATGAAGGGAAATGTGCGGTTGGCTTCGCACTTGACCAACACTCGCCAAAGGAGAGAAGAAGTCAGTAAGGGCAAGAGCAGGAAAAAAGGGCATAGGAAAGCAGCCCTTGCCCATTCCTGATTAAACTTATGGCGAGGTTCGGATGGTCAAGGGTTCGCTCCGTTGAATCCGTTTCTGTTCGGCAGCCTTTTGCTGAAGGAAACCTTGAGCCATGGCAATGAGTTTGCCCCATCGCGCTGGCATATGTGGGAGGCTGTCTAACTCTGGAATGACGATTGGAACTCGGTTTTCGAGTGCACCATGAGGGCGCAAGAAGTTAAAATACGCCACAAATAAAGTGACGAAAGAAACAGAGCCTTCTTCTGCGCCGAAGGCATGGGTCGGTCGATAGTTGCCTTTAAACGTTCGGTTGAATCGTTTGATGATCTGTTTGAGTGGGCGGAACTCTTCCGATACAGGATCGTCATTGGTGAGCCCAATCACTTGGTGGACATCGAAACGAATGCCGTGTTGCGCAAAAAAGAGTTGAGCCAATAAGTAAATCGGGTTCCCATCGACGACAAGTGTCAAATCACCTGAGATGGAAGACAGTTTCTGCAGGACGTCATCGATGGCGCGAATCGCCGATATCGTATCTCGGTTGGGGGAGACACGATAATACAACACGACTTTTTTTACGGCAACAAATCAAACATAAAGAACCAATAATGTCAACGTCCTTTCACCCGAATGTACGTCTCATCCCCACAGAAAGAGCCAGACAACTCGTATGGGAATCGATCAACAAAAGGTTTGATCATAAGCGCGACACTGATTGCATAGTTGATGACCGTCTGATGCGAAATCGACAGACCATATACATCCTTCATGATGCTCGCTGTTTTTCGGGAAGACATCCCATAATTGACGTGATACGTCAAAATCAGTCCAAGAAAGGAGGAGACTTTATGAAGCTAAGAGTCTCAGCTGTTCAATATCATCTCCATACTATAAATTCTTTTGAGGAATTTGCCAATCAAGTCGAGCATTATATTAAAACGGCTCAAGAATTTGATGCAGATTTTGTTTTATTCCCAGAATTTTTTACAACTCAGCTCATGTCGATTGGCAATGAACAAGGACAGCCTTTGACTATTCAAGATCTTCCAGATTTTACAGAACAGTATCGTTCTTTGTTTATAAATTTGGCTAAGCAAACAAAGATGCATATTATTGGGGGAACCCATGTTATTCGTAAAGGCGACCGATTGTACAACGTTGCTCATTTGTTCTGCCCAGACGGAAGAGTCGCAGAGCAGGCAAAGCTTCATATTACGCCTACGGAAGTAAAGGAATGGAACATGTCACCTGGCGATGGCTTACAAGTGTTCGAGACCGACAAAGGAACGATTGCGATGTTGACCTGCTATGACATCGAATTTCCAGAAATCGTTCGAATGGCAAAGGCGAAAGGTGCGGATGTTATTTTCTGTCCTTCTTGCACCGATGATCGACATGGATTCCATCGTGTCCGCTACACAAGCCATGCGAGAGCAGTCGAAAATCAAGTATATGTCGTTACCACTGGTACAGTTGGTTCTCTTCCTACGGTTGATTTTATGAGGGCGAATTTTGGGCAAGCGGCGATGATTACACCGAACGATATTCCATTTCCTCCGCGCGGCATCTTAGTCGAAGGGGAAATCAATCATGATATGGTTGTAACTGCTGATATTGATTTAGAATTATTATACCAAGTTCGTGAAAGAGGATCGGTGACTACATGGCGTGATCGCCGTACAGATCTCTATCCGGATTGGAAATAAGCTGCTCTAGGTAGTGTCAAAAGTGTTATGAAAAAGTGGTAAACAAACCAGCTTTTATCCCGAGACTGATGGTTAACCGATGCCATTTGTCCTTTACAAACACCCCAATGGAATGGAAAAATCCTTTTTATACATCAAAATCTTCACAAGGAGAATGATGAAATGGAATAACGCAGAATTACGAGTATTGAAGCCCCTTTATTTAAAAAAATGCACCAATTGATGCAAGATGTATTTCCTCCTGAAGAAGTATTAGAATTCGATCTCTGGAAAGAGCCTCTTGAGGATCCGGGGATTCGTGTGTGTGTTGCAGTTCATGAAGGGAATGTCGTAGGTGCGACAGAGTATCGCTATTATGAAGATTTAAATGTCGCCATGACAGATTTCACGATCATCGGCCAAGCAGGACTTGGGATCGGGCGATTTTTAGCGCAAAAGAGATTAGAGGATTTGAACGCTTGGGCAGCAGCAAACGGAAAGCAGTTATTTGGCATGTTTGCTGAAATTTATGATCCTTATCGAGTAGAACATTATAAATTTGGCGGAATTAAGCCGATGGATCCATATGTTCGCCGTGAAGTATTATCCCATCTTGGCTATAAGCGACTTGACTTCCCTTATGTCCATCCATCTTGGAACAATGATGGCGAGGCCGTAACAGGGCTCGACCTTTGTTTCCTTCCGATGGACGATAACGTGAATGAACTTCCAGCGGATCTTGTTGTGAAGTTTTTGAAACGTTATTATTCCGTCTTATCAAACAAACCGAAGTCCTGGTTTGAAATGATTAAAAATCTCGAACATAAGGATACTGTGCTGCTTTTAAACATTTAATGAATTAAACAGAGAGACTTTCCCATTTTTATAGCTTAAACTCTCACAAAGCGAATATAGAGCTAAGATAGATAAAAGATAGATCAAAAGTCGATTCTTCCTCAGCGTAGGAAAAATCGACTTTTTATTTCTCAGTATATGGACTATAGGTGGTATTCGCATCAATATCTTTCAAAAAACAAAGAAAAAAGACCGCAAAGTTTTCCTTAAAGGGAGCTCTTTGCGGTCTTTTTGTTCTTTAAAAATTAGTTTGATCAATGACTTGAATTAGTTTAAAATTTTGTTTAGGACTCCTTAAGGCTATTCAAGGTTGGCATGCCTTTTAAACATTGTATTGGAGTCCAATCCCTTTTTCTCCATACATCTCAATATGATCGCATCATAAAATAATAAGAGGGTTTGCTCAAATAGTGATCCCATTGGCTGTATAGTTTTGTATCCATTATCCGATTGATCTTTAGGTGAACCCGGTAATTTAACAGTGAAATCTGCTAGTTGTCCAATGGTCGATTCAGGGAAAATCGTAACAAGCGCTACTGCTGCTCCTAATCGTTTTGCTTTCTCAGCCATGGAAACCAACGTTTTCGTTTCTCCTGAACCGGATCCGATGATTAAAATATCATCTTTTTCCAAGTTAGGAGTGATGGTTTCACCTACAACGTAGGCATCTAGCTCCATGTGCATCATTCGCATCGCAAAAGATTTGGACATAAATCCAGATCTGCCTGCACCAGCTACAAAGATTTTCTTTGCCTCAAGAATCCCCTTTACCAATTTTTCAGCTTCTTCATCAGCGATTATATCTACTGTGCGATTCAATTCTTTTATGATTTCCGCTAAATATTGTGTAGTCTGCATGATTTTATTCACCTTGCTGGATCATTTTTTTCATTTCAGCAGCTACAGCTCGCTTATCTTCTTGTCCAGTAATACCGCCACCTACAATTACAAGATCCGGTTTTGCTTTAATGACTTCTGGCAACGTGTTTAATTTAATGCCGCCTGCAATGGCCGTTTTCGCATTTTTCACGACACGTTTAATAGTCAGAAGGTCTTCAAGAGAATTTTTTCCGACTGCTTGAAGATCGTATCCTGTGTGTACACAAATATAGTCTACGCCAAATTCATCCACTTCTTTAGCACGTTCTTCTAAATTTTTAACACCGATCATGTCAACCAAGATTTTTTTACCTTGTTTTCTCGCTTCTTCAACAGCCCCTTTGATTGACATATCTTCAGCAACTCCAAGTATCGTGATAATATCCGCGCCAGCTTCGGATGCTTTCATCACTTCATACGCAGCTGCATCCATGATTTTTAAGTCAGCTAGAACGGTTAAATTAGGGAATGCCTCTTTGATTTCCTTAACAGCTCTAAGACCTTCATTAATAATAACAGGAGTACCGATTTCTACAATATCCACATACTCCTCAACTTCTTTCACAAGCTCTTTCGCTTCAGGAATATTTACAAGATCCAATGCTAATTGTAACTGCATGAATTCTTCCCCCCTAACAAAAATTTGTTATTTGTCGTACAAGCGAACGTATCTCCGTATCTGTTTACCGCTTATACAGCAACCAGTATACTATGTATGATTTTCTTTAGAAAGTACGCACTTTATTTTTACATAGTGACAAAAAATATACTATTGGTTTATAATAAACTTCTTTCAAACGGCTATATACTGCTACCATTTCGACTCGCACGATCAAACCCATTGGATATAAACCCTTTCCATAATAACGATTAAAACGATGTATAAAAGTTGGTATGTCAACACTAAACTAGACAATTTTTTGAGGTGTTTCTCTTTGTACTCCACCGGGTGTTTAGTGCAAAATGAAAGTACAGAGTTCTGCAACAAAAAAGTGCAGAGCTTCATGGCATAAAAAAAGGCTTGCCAGCTCCTAAAATACCCTCTACTGTTTAAGGTTGTGAAGAACAAAACAGTAGAGGTAATGAAAGGATGCTAGCAAAGCCTGAAATTCATCTTATCAAACATTTGCGTGAAAAGAAAGGGTTATCGCTTTCCGAAATTATCCGCAGGACGGGATTTAACTGAAGAACAGTCAAGAAATATGCGGATGGAGACATTTCGGTCAGACAAAAAACGAAGCGAAAACGGGGGATGATGGAGGAAGAAGGATACGGTCAAAGCTTTGTAATTAGTTTCTTGTTCAAGGCATTTAAGCAAGTGTATGAGTTTAGTATTGTAATTTTACCTTTCTCTTCATCATTAATATTACATTAATTTTGAACAATACTAAAAATAATAAATTGAATGAATTTTATAAATATTAATCCTCCAGACTCAAAGATTTCTAAGCACTAAATAAGAAGTACTCCCGAAAATGTCGAAATAAGTAAGCGGCCAAACAATCTATCGACTTAAGGTTGACCCCCTATGCCTATTATAAGACAAGGAAGCTTTTTTGACATCAAGATTTATGCAGATTTACCAGTTGCAAAGTTAGATCGGAGTGGCTCAAAATTCAATTATCAAATACAATCGGATATTGGTTGATACAGGCTCTGATAGTAACGGTTATTTCAAGTGAATTGGCTGAGACAATATTGTTCTTGAGGAAAATGATACGATTTATAGAATAAGTGGCGTTGGCGACTCTGAATTTGTATTTTCGAAAAAAGTAGATTCTATTAAATAGGATTCGAAAGTGCAGCCGCATTCATATGGTTGGCTGTTCTTTTTTCTATATATTTGGAACGATTATAGATTGAAAGAGACGTGAGGATAAAAAATGAAGGATATTTCTTTCGTATCTCGAATTATTTAAAAGAGTTACTTTTTTGTTAAACGAAAAGAACTCTTCTCATCCTCGGTAATTTGTTTTCCATATAAGGATGTCATTCATTGTATAGGCTGCATTATTGAATATGAACCGGCCGATGCTCTCAGTAAACATTTAAAAAGATGACTTCAACAATAAAAGATAGCGGAGGAGTAGTCACTATATGTTACGTTTATTCATTATTTTTGTAGCTACAGCAAATGCGTTCATTGTTCTTTATGCACCACAGCCTCTACTCCCGTTGTGGACTCAAGAATTTAATATATCGATAGCAACGGCAAGCTCAGCTATTTCGATTACCATTATTTCATTAGCCGTGTCATCTTTTGTATTTGCTCAATTATTGGACCAATGGGATCGAAAAAAAGTTATTCTTTTTGCAAGTATATTATTAATTTTTCCGAGTATGATGATTTACATTAGTGAATCATTTTCATCAATTTTATTTTGGAGATGTATGTATGGTCTCATCATACCTGGCATCTTGGCTGTGATGATGGCATATGTATCTGAAGAATTTCCTCTAAATCAACGTGGAAGAGTGATGGGAGTATATGTAAGTGCTAATGTGGCTGGTGGATTGCTGGGACGGGTTATTTCTGGACCGATAGCCGACACATTTTCCTGGAGGACTGTTTTTTCAATAATCGCGGTGTATTCCATGGTCGTTGCTTTTTTAGTTTGGAAATATCTCCCTAAACCTAACTATCAAAGAGAAAGGAAGAAACAAAGTTTTGGCATACATTTTAAAAATCCTGCTCTGATAGGTACATTCACTATAGGTTTTTCGCAATTCTTCGCATTTATTAGCTTTTTCACATATATTCCTTTTTATGTTGCTCAACCTCCTTTTCAGTTAAGCAATACACAAATTTCGTTGCTTTATGCTACATATGCGTTCGGCATTTTCTCCGCTCCTATAGCCGGCATGATATCTGATAAGATTGGCCGGCGTTGGACAATGAGTATGGGGCATATTCTTGGCGGAATCGGTATTTTCATAACGCTTTGGCCAACGATTCCTGCGCTTGTTGTGGGATCATCATTGTTGACGCTCGGAAATTTTGCTTCTCAATCAGCAACAACAGCTTATGTGACAGATATGGCCGCCGATTCACGGGGAGCTGCTACGTCTTTATATTTGGTGTTTTTCTATTTAGGAGGAAGCCTTGGCGGTTGGATTCCCGGCCTTTTATGGGAAAATTACGGATGGCATGGTGTCGTTTTTTTAACAATTGGAACAATCATTTTGGCACTATTAAGTAATTTATTTCTCGCAGGAAGAACCCCAGGGAGATTGAAAGTTTCTGAATTATGATATGAACAAAACAGTATTATTTCCTTGTCGAATCATAGTGAATATTTATGACTAAAATAAGGATTCTTTTTCCACAATGGGATTGTCCCGAAAGTCATTGAAACTTGACTTGTATCGTCTCCTTAATGAATTAAGGTGAAGCAGACGGGAACATACTGCGATTTGATTTTGAGCCACTGTGTATGCTTTTTCAGCCAGGAAGACAGTTAGCTAATTCAACCTTGTTAGCTTACCTACCACTCAACGTAAAGTTTTTCGTTTGATCGGTGGTGCATGAAAGATTTTTCCCCATGGTTTTCTTAACTTTATAAGAACTTCATTTTATTGTTCGATTAAGTGTAACTTTTCGAATAGGAACCACCTTTTCCAAGGGTTATGTACTTTATCATTTTTGAACATTGTTAGTGTGGTGGAATCATCGGATTTATTTGCAATGGTAGTGATTTAAAATATAAATCTAACGATGATTCCTCCCAAAATAAATAAACTAAATATGAGATACCATATACTTTCGCTTCGGTTTTCTTTCCATCCCTTAATTGCGTAATAAAAGGCAAATGCAAAAAGTATAAAGAGAAGTATATCCCCAATATATTTGAACACATTCCTCATCCTTCCTCAGTTGAAAATACATTTAAATAATATTCCTCAAGACTGCTAGCTGTCTCTTTGATCTCGGAAATAGATATATTATTTTTTAATATTTTCCCATTGGAAATTAAAATAATTGAATCACAACATCTTTCACAAACCTCTAGTTGGTGTGTAGACATAAAAATACTGCATCCATTTTGTGCGTATTGAATTAAGATGTTTTTAATATCTTTCATACTGACAGGATCAATTCCTGATAAATACTCATCTAGCAAAAGCAGCTTCGGTTTTTTCATTAATAATGGAATAAGATTGAGTTTCTTTTTCATCCCAAGCGAATAATTGAAAATTTGCTTATTTAAGGAATTTAATAATCCCAATAACTGGAGCATTTCTTTAATTTCCGGACTGTCTATATCAAAATTTAATAACTCGCTCATGAATTTTAAATATTCTTTTCCGGTCAGCACGGAAAATAATAATGGGGCATCAGGAAGTAACATGATTTCTTTTCGATCCAGATCTGACAGTTTTACACCATTGACGTAAATTTCTCCATCATCGTAGCCGGTCAATTCAGATAAAATTCTAAAGGTTGTGGTTTTCCCCGCTCCATTTGGCCCGAGAAATCCGACAATTTTATTTTCAGCAATTTCAAACGTTGCTTGATCTAATATTTTTTTCCCATTTTCAATTTTGGTCAGATTATGGACTTTCAATAAATAATCAGAAGATGCTGCTCCCACTGGATTTTCACTCCTAATAAATAAATTGTTTTTTATTTAGCTTTCTTTTTACTAATAAAAGTGATATAAAGAGCATTCCGAATAGATAAATAGCAAGAAAAATAGGATTGATGAACAAATATTGTGATTTTGTTAAATAACCCATGATAAATAAAACCATGGGGATTGTCATACTAGGAAGTATGATAAATAAAGACATTGCATCTAAGATAGAATCGACCATTTTTTTATCGCCAAATTCATTCAATTCTTCAGCGTTTCGAAATTCAAAATGAGGATAGAAGGCGCTGGAAATATAATTTAAAGCGCCAAAAGCATTTAAAGCTAAAATTTGCATTGAGAGCAACCATATAATAGTAGTTAATGAAATGGGAGTGAGTATATAAACAATGAAATCACCTATTATGATTAAAGGAATTAACGTGATGATGTAAACAAAAAACTTTTGTTTAAATACATACCAAAGATTTTTTCCAGCATTTAAATAAATTAAGACATTGGTGCCATCACTTTCTAAGGCCATTCCCCCTATGAAATGCTGATAATGACGTTCCGCCAAAAAATAAATATGGTACAAAATAAAAAATGAAAATACTAATTGCTGCACTTTGTACTCATCATCTAAATTGGCGAGCAATCCGCTAAATATGCCAACAGAAAACCAATAAACGAAATCGCCAAACATATACGGAAGCCTCTTTTGAAAAAAGCTCGATCTAATAAATAAAAGAATCATAAAAGCTTTTTTCTTTAAAAACGGCACTTTTAATAACGGGGAAGGCAGCCGATCAAAATACTCCGCTGATCGCCTGTTGGGGTTTTCTTTAAAAAGAATGATAAATAACAAGTAAAATACCATAGTAAACATACACATCAATATCGTGCCAATATATGTATATAGAGAATCAGCAGTGAGAATATCAAAAAAGCTTAAATTGATTTTGATCGTCGTTACACTGTCAAACAGAATTTCCCAACCTTTGTTAGACCATTTTTCAAATGACTCGGATGTGGGATTTTCTTTAATAAAGGGAATATCAATAAGCCATCCTGTAAACTTTGCAGCGAAAAAATAGCCTATTGAAAATATGATCATTCTTGATATGACAATTTTGGCTACTTTGTTTACGAAAGGTTTTTCTATTATAAACTTGTATACATAAAATGTGTGCGAAAAAGAGACAGCAATGCTGACAAACAAATATAAAGAAAAGCTGAGCAGTGTTAATCCAATTACCATAGATATGTTTAAACCGATTGCGTATGATAAGCTAAAAAGCAATGTTAAAATATGTATGATGAAACTTCTTATGTTCCAGCAGATTGTTTCGAAAATAACCATAGAGTTGGCTTTACTTAAACTCAATTTAAAATGTGACAACAGCCACTCCTTGTCCATTGAGCTTAAATTCCACTTGGAAGCTTTTATGCCAGCAATAACAGAGAAAACTATTACATATACAAAATAAAACTGCCAGAGAATATAAACATTGTTGTTAATTTGGGAAATTTTTTGCAATAAAAAGTCCAAAAATGGCGCACCTGTCGTTGCTGTATGTAAAAATTCATTCATAATTACCAGTTTTAATACAGCATATGCAGAAAAAAAATAAAAAATAGCCTCTATGACATCAAGAAAAAAAGCTATGATCGCAAATATATATCCTGAATACCCTCTTCTATTTAAAAATTTACTCCATTGATTTTTCCATCTTATATAAATCTTCCATTTAATCCATGCTGCTCTCATTTTGACTCCCGACTTTCATAAATTTAATGTAATCAATCCCTCTACAATGGAAGCTAGAAGGATTCCTATAATTACCATTACGACATGTTTTAATAAAAATTTCAACCCATATTTTCTATTAAAATAAAATGTAAATCCTAAAAAGCCGATAGCTCCTGCTAATAAAAAAAAGGGGATTTCAAATATTCCATGAGGTATAACCTTTAAAAATATATTTAATAAAGGTTGATCAGATAAAATAAGATGAGTTAGACCTGCTCCGATAGATATGCCATTAAAGAGTAAATAAATAAACGTAGGAATCCCAAATGTAAATAAACCCAGCATTAAAACTAGACAAACAAGTATATTATTTAAAAAAATAGAATACACTGAGTACCAGCCAGCTTTATAAGTTCTTTGGAGCTCAGCTGCCTCCTCCATTTGAGGCGAAGTCGAAAAAATTATCATGACCCCAATAATTAAACCTATGCCAAATACAATGGCAGAAAGGATAAAAGTGTTTCGTAGACGGGAAAAATAGTTCAACATCACTCACTCGCTAACTTTTTCTTAAATTAAATAGAAGGTAGGATAGAGAAAGACTAACGGCTCTCTATCCTATCCTAAAAACATTATGCTACTACAGCTTTTTTGCCTCCGGCTCTTAGAGCTATCTGCAAGGCTTTTAATGTGAGACCTGCTCCGGTTATCAATGTCAAGAATGAAGCTATTCCTAAACCGGCGTCCAAAAATGCGGCAATAGTATTTGCAGTAGTTTCATTAATGCCATAAGCAACTAAAAGATCAAGTTCCAACATTATAATTCACCTCCCTCTATAAATGTTGATATATCAACGGTTGTAGCCGTTTCAGGGGTGTCA
>ERZ1673785.24-NODE-24-length-17483-cov-28.669842_pt1 | contig 17483 bp, 15 predicted proteins | sample MGYA00580131_ERZ1673785 | MGnify/ENA primary metagenome ERZ1673785 (study PRJEB41219, sample SAMN04549622) | soil metagenome | isolation source: soil | place: USA: Wyoming, Fireholl Drive Yellowstone National Park | collected 2009-07-28 ...
AGAAAATATATTGAATCGTGAATTCACAGCGGAAAAGCCAAATGAAAAATGGGTAACTGATGTCACAGAATTAAAATATGGTTCATCAAAGAAAGCCTATTTAAGTGCTATTCTTGATCTATATGATGGATCAATTGTGAGCTATGTTTTAGGACATTCCAATAATAATCATCTTGTATTCAAAACGTTGGATCAAGCCACCACACTTTTAAAAGGAGAGCATCCACTTATTCATAGTGACCGTGGGTTCCAATATACCTCTCATGGTTTTAAACGTAGGATAGACCAAGCAGGGATGACACAAAGTATGTCAAGAGTAGGCAGATGTATTGATAATGGGCCAATGGAATCTTTTTGGGGAACGCTCAAATGCGAGAAGTATTATTTACATAAGTATCAGACATTTAAAGAATTAGCTCTTGCGATGGATGAGTACATCCGCTTTTATCATTATGAAAGGTATCAAAAAAGATTAAACGGCCTTAGCCCCATGGAATATAGAGCTAAAGCCGCTTAGGTATATTTTTATTATTTCTACTGTCTACTTGACAGGGGGCAGTTCATAAGTCGATTTTTGGGCTTATAGACGCCCCTTTAACTTTTTTTAAAACGTTGATATATTCATGCTTATGATTTTCTGATTTGATGGATTTTGACTTTCTGGACAATCCCAGTAGCACAAACCACGTCTATGGTTTGTGCTGTCTGTAAAAATTATAATATTTTAAATTCAAAAGAATCTTAAAAATTAATGTGTTAAAAAAGGATATGATATAGTTATGTAGTGAAACAATATAAAAAAGAACGTGATGATTAGAAAGGAAATTTTTATGATGTCTTTAGAGCTTCATTTGCCAAAAGAAATAATAAATGTAATTGAATCTCGCAAAAAGCGGGTGCATTCTGATCAAGATCAAAGATTAATTGGACAAGGCGGTTTTTTGTCTGACGATCCAGTCATTTTGTATGATGCGCTGGTGGCATTGGCCCTTGGAAAAAATGTTTTGTTAAAAGGACCGACCGGTGCTGGGAAAACGAAACTTGCTGAAACGCTGTCATCATTTTTTTCTCAGCCGATGCACAGCATTAACTGTTCAGTTGATCTTGATGCCGAAGCATTGCTTGGATATAAAACGATTGTCAATTCCAGCAATCAAACAGCCATTGAGTTTGTCGAAGGACCTGTTATTCAGGCGATGAAAAAAGGGCATTTTTTATATATAGATGAAATCAATATGGCGAAACCTGAGACATTGCCAATTTTAAATGGGGTGCTAGATTACCGGAGGCGGATCACGAATCCATTTACACAAGAGGTTGTGACGGCGAAAGAGGGATTTGGTGTCATCGCAGCTATTAACGAAGGGTATGTAGGGACGGTTCCGTTAAACGAAGCGTTGAAAAACCGATTCGTCGTGATTGATGTTCCATATGTACAAAATGAAAAGTTAAAACAAGTGCTCACTGAGCAGTCTTCTTTAAAAGATGAAAAGCTGATAGAAAAGTTTCTCACATTATCCAGCGACATTATTACACAAGTAAAAATCGGGAAGGTTTCGGAAGAAGCAGCTTCCATCCGGGCTTTGATCGATGCCTGCGATTTGTCGGTTTATTTGCCCCCTTTAAGAGCGATTGAACGGGCCATTGCAGCAAAATTGGATGATGAGCTGGAAAAAAGAGCGATCATGAACATTGCAGAAACCGTTTTTGAGTGAGGGAAATCCGATGCATTATATAAAATTTAATGATGAAATCATAGATTCAATGTTAATGATGGAGCTGTCCGATTTAGCGCAAACATTGACAAAACGAAGAGATATCGATATCGCTTTTGCCGTTCAGTCTTACTTTCATCCAGCAGAACAAAAAATTTATATCAGCCATTTTTGGAACGATCGTGCGGAAGAAGACAAGCTTGCAGGATTTAAATCAGACATTTATTTGCGCGCAATTGGCAGCTATTATTATACGGATTTTCATCAAATTGCTGCATTTCATGATCTCGTTCGGACATTACATCATCAAAAATTTGCAAAACAGCTGTTGATGCTGCTTGAAGATGTCCGGATTGAAGAACTGGTTAAACGCGATCGTCCCGGGACAAAGCGCTATTTCCGCAAGCGGCTGAATATTTATAAAAAATATTACCGTGATCAGCTGAAAGCAAGCCTTGATCGGGGATTTGCAACCGATGCGCTCTTTGCGGCCCTGTATGAAATGGCTACGGCCACATCACCTGTTTTGAATGTACCAGAAATAAGCGTCCAAATAGATGAACTGCTGCCTTTCGTGAAGGAACAAGTGATGAACGTATACGATGCAAATAGCACGAAAGAAGTTTCCGATATTGTCCTGAAAACGATGAGGCTGTTGGATGAAGTGTTGAAAAAAGATTTGATCCATACTTATTTCATTTTGCCTGATTTATCGGAAAAAGATCTCCATACCTTGACTTTTGACGACATGAAACGAAAAGACCGGCTTCAAAATCAGGATGCACTGGATAATGTAAAAAAGGGCGATGAAGATCTTCATGATGAAAAAATGGCCGTATGGCATCGTGAAACATCCACACCGACGAAAAGCTTTTTGCAATTTGATTTAGAACAAGGAACGCAAACGAATTTAATAGATGAACATGCAAGGCAAACTGAGACGGGAGATCAGGCGCTTGTGATTGTAGAAGGTTCAGCTAGACAGACTCAAAACAATTATTATGACGAAGTAAATGCTGATGAAAAGCTGCAAAAAGAAGCAGAGCAAGAAATACAACAACAACTCGGGAAGGAAAACAAGCATGCAAAAGCATATTTCCTGAAGGCAAACATGCCAAAGGAAGCAGAAAAATCTGCGTATGAAAAGGAATTGCAGCAATTGATCGTGTACAAAAAACGTTTGCAGCGAATCATTCAAAAAACGCTTGAACATAAAAAGACATATCCAAAACAAGATGAACATTTCGGCAGATTGAATAAAAAGCTGTTGCGTCTATGGACGGATGAAAACCCGAAGCTTTTTTTCAAAAAAAGGAATCCTGCGAATGATCTTGACGGGGTGTTTACACTGCTCGTCGACTGCTCTGCATCCATGCACGACAAAATGGAAGAAACAAAACGAGGCATCATTTTGTTTCATGAAACGTTAAAGTCCGTTCGGGTTCCACATCAAATTGTCGGTTTTTGGGAAGACTCGGCAAACAGTACAGAAAACAACCAGCCGAACTATTTCAAAAAAGTAATCAACTTCGAAACTTCACTTAGCTCCAGCTCAGGACCAGAAATCATGCAGCTTTTGCCTGAAGAAGATAACCGCGACGGTTTTGCGATCCGGCATATGACAAACGAACTGCTTGCAAGAAAAGAGAAGCAAAAATTTCTTCTTGTTTTTTCAGACGGTGAGCCTGCTGCCTACGGATATGATCAAAACGGAATTGTCGATACACATGAAGCCGTAATGAATGCTCGAAAGCACGGTATAGAGGTGCTGAACATATTTTTATCCGCCGGAGCAGTTGAAGAAAGCAAAAGAAAGGTAATGAAAACGATTTATGGAAAACACAGCATTATGGTGCAAAATATCACAGAACTCCCGGACGTCTTGTTCCCTCTTTTGAAAAAATTGCTGCAAAAAACAATCGAATAAACCGCCAAAACATGGCAGAATACAACATGTATTCAAAAAATCAAGAAAATTATTATATAAAGATGCTAATTTTTAAGTAAATACTATTGGTCAATCTGATGAATAGTGTTAAAATAGCGGTGGAAGCGGTTATTTAAAAAAATATAGCTTGCTTCTTGTGGGATGGTGATGAGAATTTAAAAAAATTTTTTGTGGGGAAACAAAGCAGAAGAATTCTAATGATTAGTGATCATTGGGGGTTTTTAAGAAAATGGAAGAAACTTCGTCAAATTTAAAAATCGCATGGCGTGATTTTCACGGACCTAATTTAGGGTATGTCATGGACTTATATGAACAATATTTAGAAGATCCGAATTCTGTTGATGAAGAATTAAGAAACATGTTTGATGCTTGGGGGGCTCCTGAGGCTCTAACTGAACAATCTTATGTAAACTCCTCATCCACTGTAAGCAGAAATTTGTCTTATACGTTTGAAAAGCTGCAAAAAGTAGCAGCTGCTGTAAGGTTTGCAGAGGATATTCGGACATTTGGACATTTGGATGCTTCTATTTATCCTATGGGGATAAAACATAACGAAGAAGATGTTTTGAATGAATCAAGATACGGTCTGACGAAAGAGGACTTAATTGAAATACCGGCCAAATTGTTGAGTCCGTATACTCCTGATCATGTACACAACGGGTACGAAGCGATCCAATATTTAAAAGATGTATATTCAAAATCGATTGCATTTGAATTTCAGCATGTCCACAATTTTGAAGAGCATGAATGGCTCAACGAAATGGTGGAATCTGGGAAAATTTTCAAAACACTTTCAAAAGAGAAACGCATTTCTCTTTTGAAGCGATTAACAGAAGTTGAAGGATTTGAATCTTTTCTCCATAAAACATTTGTCGGCCAAAAGAGATTCTCCATTGAAGGTGTTGATATGCTCGTTCCGATGCTTGATGAGCTGATTTCTGAAGCTGTGAAAAGCGGAACGACAAATATAAACATCGGAATGGCGCATCGGGGCCGACTAAGCGTGTTGGCTCATGTGTTAGGAAAGCCATTTGAGCTTATTTTCTCTGAGTTCCAGCATGCACCGAACAAAGAATTGGTTCCGTCTGAAGGTTCAATCGGAATCAACTACGGCTGGACCGGAGATGTGAAATATCATTTAGGTGCGGACAGAAAAATTAAAGATCATAATGTTGTTCGTGCACGGCTCACGCTAGCGAACAACCCTAGCCATCTAGAGTTTGTGGATCCGATTGTGGAAGGGTATACACGTGCAGCCCAAGATAATCGTAATGTGCGCGGATATCCTGAACAAGATATTCACAAATCCATGGCTGTGCTGATTCACGGCGATGCAGCATTCCCTGGCGAGGGAGTCGTGGCAGAAACTCTTAACCTTAGTCAGTTAAACGGTTACAAAACCGGAGGAACAATCCACATTATCGCCAATAATATGATCGGATTTACGACGGAAAGCCATGATTCTCGATCAACAAAATATGCCAGCGACCTAGCCAAGGGCTTCGAAATTCCGATCGTTCATGTGAATGCGGATGATCCAGAAGCATGTTTGGCAGCTGTTTATATTGCCATTTTGTATCGCAATAAATTCCATAAAGATTTCTTAATTGATTTAATCGGATACCGCCGTTACGGGCATAACGAAATGGATGAGCCTATGGCGACAAATCCGTTGCTTTATGAAAAAATTAAGAAACATGAAACAATTTGCAAATTATATGCTAAACAGCTTGAAAGCGATGGAATTATTTCCTTAGAAGACGCAAGAAAGTTTGAACAAGAAGTGCAGGATCGGCTGAAAAAAGCATACGATAAAGTTCCAAAAAACGAACACCAAGAAGAGGAAATTCATATTCCAGAAACGGTCAGCCATGGTCTGCCCAAAATCGACACGACTGTGCCGGTGGATGTCCTTGACAAAATTAACAAGGAATTAATTACGTTCCCAGAAGGATTCACCGTTTTTAATAAATTGCAAAAAATTCTAGAACGCAGGGCAAAAGTATATGAAGAAGAAAGAAAAGTAGATTGGTCGCTTGCAGAAGCATTCGCTTTTGCGACAATCTTGAGAGATGGAACTCCGCTTAGAATTACTGGACAAGATTCGGAACGCGGAACTTTTGCTCATAGACATTTAGTCTTGCACGATGTGAAAACAGGCAAAACCTTCTCGCCACTGCATCGTTTGTCGGATGTTCAAGCATCGTTTGCGATTCATAACAGCCCGTTGTCTGAAGTTTCTGTATTGGGATTTGAATACGGATATAACGTATTTTCTCCGGAAACGCTTGTCATTTGGGAAGCACAATTCGGTGATTTTGCAAACGTTGCACAAGTCATATTCGATCAATTTATTTCAGCCGGCAGGGCAAAATGGGGACAAAAATCTGGACTCGTCATGTTGCTGCCGCATGGATATGAAGGCCAGGGACCGGAACATTCCAGCGGGCGTTTGGAACGGTACTTGACCCTTGCTGCAGAAAACAATTGGACGGTGGCAAATGTAACGACTGCTGCTCAATATTTTCATTTGCTAAGAAGACAAGCAGCGATTTTAACAAAAGAAGAAGTGCGTCCGCTCATCATTATGACACCAAAAAGCTTGCTGCGTAATCCAAATACGGTTTCCGACGTTACAGAGCTGACTGAAGGTCAATTTCAACCGGTTATTGAACAGCCTGGTTTAGGTCAAAATAAAGAAAAAGTAAAACGTTTAATTTTGTGCACTGGCAAAATATCGATAGAATTGGCGAATGGTCTGCAAAAATTAGATCAAAAAGATTTTCTTCATATTGTACGGGTGGAGGAAATTTATCCGTTCCCTGAAGAAGAAATTAAAGAGATTATAGAAAGATACCCTAACTTGCAGGAAATCGTCTGGGTGCAAGAAGAGCCGAAGAATATGGGATCGTGGATTTTCACATATCCGCAATTAAAATCTATTGTGGGTGATAAGCTCGCTGTTAAATATATTGGACGTCCAAGACGGTCAAGCCCTGCAGAAGGAGACCCGACAATTCACAAAAAAGAGCAGAGCCGAATCATAACAGAAGCGCTTACATGGAATGAATGAGGAGGAAATTTAAAAAATGGCTGAAATTAAAGTTCCAGAACTAGCAGAATCCATTTTAGAAGGTACAATTTCTCAATGGTTGAAAAAACCTGGCGATAAAATTGAAAAAGGCGAATACATTCTTGAGCTGGAAACCGATAAGGTCAATGTTGAAATTACTGCTGAACATGCCGGTGTTTTAAAAGAAGTATTTAAAAATGAGGGCGATGTTGTCGAAGTTGGCGAAGTCATCGGAATCATCGATGAAGGCGCAAGTGAAGCTCCACAGGCAAGCAGCCCTCAACCAGAACAAAAAGTAGAAGCCGCTCCAGAGCAAAATCTAGAGGAGCAAACAGTTCAAGTGGAATCGGAAGAACAGTCTGCAGGCAAACCGCGCCCAATCGCAACACCTGCAGCAAGAAAGCTTGCACGTGAAAAAGGAATCGACTTATCGGCCGTGCCGACGGCTGATCCGCTCGGTCGTGTTCGCAAACAAGATATTGCATATTATGAAGCGCCAAAAGCGGAAGAAAAAGCCCCTAATAAACCAAAACCAGAACCGCAAGAAACACAAAAGGCAACGGTTGCAGATCAGAAGCCTGTGGAACGGATCAGAATGTCCCGCAGAAGACAAACCATTGCCAAACGTCTAAAAGAAGTTCAAAATACAGCAGCTATGCTGACAACCTTTAATGAAGTGGATATGACAGCAGTTATGAACATCCGCAAACGGAGAAAAGATCAATTTTTTGAGGAGCATGATGTTCGTTTAGGCTTTATGTCCTTCTTTACAAAAGCAGTTGTCGCAGCCTTGAAAAAATTCCCTCTACTGAATGCGGAAATTCAAGGCGATGAAATTGTGTTGAAAAAATATTATGATATTGGAGTAGCTGTTTCTACAGATGAAGGTTTGGTTGTTCCTGTTGTAAGAGATGCAGATCGCTTAACATTTGCTCAAATCGAGCAAGAAATTGCCGATCTTGCAGCAAAAGCGAGAGCAAATAAACTTGCGCTTTCGGATCTGCAAGGAGGAACATTTACGATAACTAACGGCGGTATTTTCGGATCTTTGTTGTCAACACCGATTTTAAATGGACCTCAAGTCGGTATTTTAGGGATGCATAAAATCCAGCTTCGCCCAGTTGCGATTGACGAAGAGCGCATTGAAAACCGTCCGATGATGTATATTGCTTTATCATATGACCACCGTATTATTGACGGAAAAGAAGCTGTCAGCTTCTTGGCAACTGTCAAAAAGCTGTTGGAGGATCCAGAGCAGCTCTTGCTGGAAGGGTAAATCACTAATGAAGGAAGAACGCATTCCGCGTTCTTCTTTTCATATGAAAACGAACGAATGAAGGAGTGGCAAACATGAATCATCTATCATGGAAAAACAAAAAAGCAAATAAAAAAGTTGTATGTTTACATACAAATGCAAAAAAGTATATGGTAAATAATGTATTGACACCTGGACAAACTTATGATGTCTTGAACGAAACGGAAGAGTATTATTTTATTATCGACAATTCCGGAAAAGTAGGCGGGTTTTACAAAGAATATTTTGAAGAAGCAAAATAGCTAATCATCCCTTTATTTTTTCTTTCCTTTTTGAGAGGAGGTGTTGTTCGTGTTCGTTTATACTGAAGAGGATATTCGCAACATTGACAATCTGGCAGAAAAAAATGGCCTTTCTTCTATTGTGTTGATGGAAAACGCCGGGCGCTCTTTATTTCAAAAGCTTGTTTCGTACGTAAAAAAAGATGATCGGATTTTAATATTGTCCGGTAAAGGCAACAACGGCGGAGATGGAATTGTTTTGGCCAGATATTTAAAACAAAACGGCTACCATGCCGATCTTTCTTTTCCGCTTGGGGCACCGATAAGTGAAGCAGCGAAGCATCATTTCGCTTTTTATAAAAACAGCGGTTTTCTCGAAACAGCCGAATATGAACAAAATCATTACCAAGTCATCGTTGACGCTTTGCTGGGGGTCGGTGCAAGGCATCCGCTAAGAGATGATGTGAAAAACATCATTGAATGGATTAATGGACAAAACGCTTTTGTCGTTTCCGTTGATGTTCCTTCAGGAGTTTTATCCGACACCGGAGAAGCGCCGATAGCGGTTAAAGCAAACGTCACCATCAGCATCCACGGATATAAGCGATCAGCCTTTTTGCTGCCTTCTTCATCTTTTTACGGAAAAAAGGAAGTTGTGTCCATCGGCCTGAAGGAAGAAGGGAAATGGAAGGTCTGGACAGAAAAAGATGTGAAGCAAACATGGCCGAACCATCCGTCTTTTTCCCATAAAGGCACTTTTGGAACAGGCTATTTAATTGCTGGCTCCGACGAAATGCCGGGAAGTGTGCTTCTTGCTGCGAAAGGAGCTATGAGGGCAGGAATTGGCAAGCTTGTGATCGGCACAACACCCTTTGTAGCGGGGGCCATCGCCGGGCAAATTCCTGAAGCAACTTATTTTTTTGAAGGTCTCATAAAAGCAGGAGATGGTGAATTCCCGGAAAAGCTGTCAGTATGTGCAATTGGACCAGGTATCGTTCCTGGAGAAGAGACCGAAACAGCCATTCAATCCATCTTACAAAACGATTGGCCTGTTGTGCTGGATGCCGGTGCGTTACAAAAACGCACATATCCGAAAAATAGACAACATCCTATTGTGTTAACACCGCATCCGGGGGAATTTAGCCGTTTAATCGATCAGCCGATCAGCTATATACAAAAGAACAGAATCGAAGCTGCTTCTAAATTTGCCGTTGAAGAAAATGTCATTGTGGTTTTAAAAGGCCAATATACAGTGATTGCATTTCCGGATGGAACAGGAATGATCAATCCAACTGGAAACATTGCTTTGGGCAAAGGCGGGAGCGGAGATGCATTAACGGGAATCATCGCTGCTTTTTTGTCCTATTATGAGAACAAAAAAGCAGCTGTGGCAAATGCAGTCTATTTACACGGTTTATGTGCAGATCTGTTTGTAAAAACGAAAGGTGTAAGATCAATGCTTGCGGGCGATATTCCAGACATTTTGCCGGAAGTGATGAAACGATTCGAATAGCCTTATCAATATGGCTTCCAAATGACTTTTTTTGCAGTTTGAAATCTTTGTTCCACTTCTGGCCAGTTGACGATTTTCCAAAAATTATCGATATATTTTTGCCGATCGTTTTTATATTGCAAGTAGTATGCATGCTCCCAAACATCTAATACAAGAAGAGGAATGACATCCCATTGGCTTAAGTTTTGATGCTTTTCCGCCTGCAATATTTCCAATCTTCTTGAACGGGGGGACCATACTAATATCGCCCAGCCTCCGCCTTCGACTGCTTTTGCAGCTTCGCTGAAATGCTTTTTAAATGCTTGAAAGCTTCCGAATGAATTTTTGATCGTTTCCTTTAATTCACCTTTCGGCTCGCCCCCGCCTTTTGGGTTCATGATATTCCAAAAAATTGTATGCAAATAGTGGCCTGCCCCATTGAAAGCTGCTTCCCGTTCCCAATGTTTAATCAATGAAAAATCTCCTGTTCTCCGTGCTTTTTCCATTTCGATTTCCGCCTTGTTTAAACCGTCTACATAGCTTTGATGGTGTTTCAAATGGTGAAGCCTCATGATTTCTTCTGAAATATACGGCTCAAGCGCATTGTATCGATAGGGAAGAGGAGGGAGCTTATGTTGTCCTATCGGCACAGCCAAAGACCGGTCATCTTCACCTTCAATAAATGATCTGAATTCATCATACAATTGATTCGCCTGTTCATAAAGTTCGCTTTCTGAAAGGGACTCGGCTTTGTCCAGCTCTGTTTTGAAACGGATTATTTTTTCCTCGAATTCGCTTGCAAAAGGGTGTTCTGAAATGATGTTTCCATAAAGATCATCACACCATTTTTTTAATTCATTAATATACGATTCACTCAAGACAACAAAATCCTCCTTTTCATTCAATCGTCCAGAATACTATATGAAGCAATTTGAAAAAGGGTGAACTAAAAGAAGCGCGTCTTTTTTTAGATGGAAGAGGGGAGCTCCTTAAAGCGGTTTTTCACCAATTAAAAACGGATGATTTTTTGAAGACGTGCATTTTTTATATGAGAGGAGAGGCTGGATGGGAAGAAATTTGTTTGTAAATACTCGGTCTTGTTATTAAAAAAGAGCAGCTGCCTGAATTATGTATGAAAAATGCCATGCATATCAGTGCAAAATAAAATCAGGGGATTGTCCCAAAAGGATACATCCATTGGAATTCAATAATCAAGAAATGCTGATATATCAGCATTACTGAACATGAAAAGGGGGATCCAATACCGTGAAATCAACTATTGGACAGCCCCTTAAGTCAATCTGCCCAAACATCGTTCATTGAACAGTATACTTTTCATCTTTTCAAATAAGCACGTCAGCTTCTTTAGCTTTTTTGGGAACTAATAGACAAACTCTATTTTATGACAGAAGTAAGTACATTCAAATTTCATTTTAACAACAAATACTATGTAACTTCTTGATTAGATCTGCCATCATAACAAAAATTTTATCATCATACGCATTTTCATCCTGCTTTAAAATGTCGTCTATATATCTTGGTATTCCTTTATAAAAGCTTTAACAAAGTCCGTGAAATGACAATCCAGTACTTTTTGTTTGCTTGAATCATAATACAACAATCAATAAACAGACGATTTTGGGATTTTTTTAATGTGATATTTTAAAGCATTCTCATAGCTTCTACGGTCCCTTGAACTATTTTTCATTACTTAATTTGATCAAGTAATCTCCGATATCTAATAAAAGACCATCACGGAATGTTGTTTTTGTCCCTTTTCAACAATATACATATATAATCTTTTGTAGAAATAAAAGGATAGCTCAAAAGGAGCATCTTTTGTATCCTCATATTCTTCAATCTCAAATAATAGCTTCATCTGTCTATACACCCTTTAAATTCATTTTGTTTACTATTTGTACAGATTTCATATATAAAATTACTTGATTTATCCCGTTACTTGGTTTTCCTTTAAAGATTTCATAATCCTCTTCATTTCTGTTTTTGAAAGATTTTTAGAAACAATGTTCATTTTATATCGCGATTTTCCCTGTAATTCCTTTTTGATGCTGTGCGTCCTTTAATTTGTAAAAAGCAGAGAAGACAACGCTTTTTTTAATTTAAAGCCGAACAGGGAAGGGGTGTTCTGCTGTATTATGGACAATTACTGTTTCTGTTGTTTTTCACAGAGGAAATGCCCGAGCTTTTCTCAATGCAGAAAGTACTAAAGCAGGCGGAACTCAACCTTTTAGGAGAAGTTCTCGACAACTGGAAAGCCCCACAGAAATCATTTTCTGTGGGGCCTAGATATTGTTTTTTAGACAGGCGCTATTCTGAATTATATATTTTAATTTAAGCTAATCCACACGCTTTTTACTTCTGTATAGTTGTTCAAAGCATATGAACCCATTTCGCGACCGATACCTGATTGTTTGTATCCGCCAAACGGAGAAGCTGCGTCAAATACATTATAACAGTTGACCCAAACAGTTCCTGCTCTCAAGCGATTGGCGACATAGTGAGCGTTGGCCACATCTCTCGTCCATAAACCGGCAGCTAAGCCGTATTCGCTGTTGTTTGCCCGATCAATAACTTCATCTAAATCTTCAAAAGGCAATGCAGCAATGACCGGACCGAATATTTCCTCTTTGGCAATTGTCATTTTATCTTCAACATCAGCAAAAATTGTAGGAGTGACAAAATACCCTTTTTCAGATGGCGTAGATCCGCCGGTCACAACTTCTGCGCCTTCTTCAATTCCTTTTTCAATATAATTCAACACTCTTGACTGCTGCTCTTCAGATACGAGCGGCCCCATTTCCGTTTCCGGATTCAGGCCAAAGCCTTGGCGGATATTTTTGGCATGGGAGGCCATATCTGCTAATACATTATCGTAATGTTTTTTCTGAATAAACACACGAGAACCTGCACAGCATACTTGACCTTGATTAAACATTACACCGTTTAATGCACCTGGAATCGCTTTTGACAGATCAGCATCCGGCAAAATAATATTCGGCGATTTGCCTCCTAATTCCAGCGTAACTCGCTTCAGTGAACGTGCGGCATTTTTCATTATCAGCTTGCCGACTTCCGTCGATCCGGTAAAAGCAATTTTATCTACCAGAGGATGATCAACAATCGCTTGCCCAGCTGTTTCCCCAAAGCCCGGTACTATGTTGATAACCCCAGGTGGGAAACCTGCTTCTTCAATAAGCTCTGCTAAATAAAGGGCTGAAAGTGGAGTTTGTTCTGCAGGCTTCAAAACGACTGTACAACCAGTTGCAAGAGCGGCACCAAGTTTCCACATTGCCATTAGAAGCGGGAAGTTCCATGGAATAATCTGGCCGACAACACCAACAGGTTCATGTCTTGTATAATTGAAAAATGGTCCGTTGACAGGAATGGTCTGCCCGACTATTTTTGTAGACCATCCGGCATAGTAACGCAAGTGTTCAATGGCTAACGGAATATCTGCATTTCTAGTTTCCCGGATCGGTTTTCCGTTATCCAGCGTTTCCAGCTGAGCTAGTTCTTCTTTGTTTTCTTCCAGTAAATCCGCCAGTTTGTACAATAATCGGCTTCGTTCAGCAGCTGATATTTTGGACCATGGCCCGCTGTCAAAAGCAGCTCTTGCCGCACGGACAGCACGGTCAATATCTTCTTTGTCCGCTTCATAAACCGTTGCAAGAGTTTCTCCAGTTGCTGGATTAGGAGTGTCAAACGTTTTGCCGGAAACGCTTTCGACAAATTCACCATTAATGTACAACTTTTTTTTCCCTTTTAGAAACTCCGCTACTTTCCCTTCAACATTAGCGATTAATTGACTCATCGATCATCCTCCTAATTTTTTTTTCGTTGTGTAAACTCTGGATGAACGAAATACAGTTTTATAATAAAGGAAAATTCAGAATATTTCAACCCATTTTTTTAAAAATTACCAAAAATCTCCTGACCAACAACTGCTGGATGGCCGCAGAAAACTTAAGAAAACAACTTTATTTCAGTCATCAAGACAAACTATTTAAGAATAATCGTATAAAGAGAAATGAACTTCAAAGAGGTGATGACTATGAATGAGAAGCATCAAAAATCTTTTACGACCGTAAAATCATATCGTCCTTTTCATAGCAGATATGATCCATGTAAACCAATCGGTGTCAAATACTATTCCACACCGCCAAACCTTTTCCTCGGTTTTCAGCCGCCGAACTTGCAGCAATTTTCCGCAAAAGAAGCATTAAAAAAAGGGACTCTTTGGCGATTTTTTTATGACTATTACGAAAATCCGTATGAGAAAAAAGGGAGGTAGCCAAAATGAAGGAGCTTCCTCAAGAGTACTATCAGCTCCTTGAAGAAATTCAAGCGGCTGATTTCGTGCTTGTTGAATTATCGCTTTATCTAGACACTCATCCAAATGATATAGAAGCAATCCAGCAATTTAACCAATATGCCCAATACTCAAAACAATTGAAGCAAATGTTTGAATCAAAATTCGGTGCGCTGCAGCAATTTGGAAACAGCTTTTCAGACGCGAACTGGAGCTGGGGAACGATGCCGTGGCCATGGCAAGTATAGCTTTAATCCGTTTAACTATACTCATACGATGAAAGGAGAAAGAACATGTGGTTTTATGAAAAAAAACTACAATATCCTGTCAGGGTGAGTACGTGCAACCCAAAACTTGCAAAATATTTAATTGAACAATACGGCGGAGCGGATGGAGAACTTGCTGCCGCCCTTCGCTATTTGAATCAAAGATACACGATCCCCGACAAAGTAGTAGGACTTTTAACGGATATTGGAACAGAAGAATTTGCTCATTTGGAGATGATCGCAACAATGGTGTATAAATTGACGAAAGATGCGACACCGGAACAATTAAAGGAAGCAGGACTAGGCGAGCATTATGTCAATCATGACAGCGCCTTGTTTTATAACAACGCTGCTGGAACTCCGTGGACTGCGACTTATATTCAAGCAAAAGGGGATCCGATAGCTGATTTGTATGAGGATATAGCTGCCGAGGAAAAAGCAAGAGCTACTTATCAATGGATTATCGATATGTCAGATGATCCAGACTTAAATGACGGATTAAGATTTTTGCGCCAAAGAGAAATTGTTCATTCGCAACGTTTTCGGGAGGCGGTGGAAATTTTAAAAGAAGAACGTGATCGTAAAAAGTTTTTTTAAGAAGTTCAAGGAGCATCCAATCAGACGTACTTTCATCTATTGGATGCTCCTTTTATGTTTCAGGCAGAACATTGTTGGTAATATCCAAGATTGACAGCATTGATCGAATTTTTTTACTCTCTTTCTTTTAAAATAATACAAGCAGCTGTACAATCGATCAATTGAAGCTGTTCACGTACAAAAATAGTGTATTTTGCATTACTTAATCCATTTTCTTTAGCCCATGAATAAAATTCAAAATCATATCCTCCTTCTTAATATTTATGAAGACATAGTATTTTCTACTTCTACTATGTCTATCCCAATTTTATCCTTGATATATCATCTAGGTTAGAAAAGAATGGCACACCCTAAAAATAAAAATTGCAACAAAAAAGGATAAAAGTAACTCACCTCCTTGAAAAATGGACACATTACTTAAATGGTTATTTATAACATACTGTATGGAAAATACACAGCTATCTATGCAAAAGAAAACTTAAAAATGTAAGTTATCCAGTTAGGTATTATGAGCGATGCTGCGAGTCCTTTAATAATTACCATAAATCTGAGCATATAAACGAGTGCTACTGCACTTACCAATAAAGAAAAATGTATAAGTCTGACCGAGAGCTATAATTTACATAGTCTCCTAAGAAATGATTAACTCCTAAAGAAACAAAGTAAATGATTAGGCTAGGAACAGCCATAGCAAAGAATAAACAAAAGTCTATAAGGAGGATAAAGAATATAAGAGCTTAAGCTATTAGGGGGAGTATCTACAATCCTTTTTTATTAAAAATAAAAACAAAACACAGGAAATAACTAGACATGAAAGTATAGCTAATAAATTGCTGTAAAGATAGTCATGTTTAACCTCCATTAGAAAAATGCCATCAGTATGGAACTAACAGAACTTTTTCTAAAATTTTATGTGCTAAATCAGCGAAACAATAAATTTTGCCAATGCTCTTGCACATCAGGTGGACAACCAATGCCTATAAGGCCATTATAAAACTGATCCTCAGTCCTTTTTCTCCTTTATCCATCAATTTAGCTGATTTAGCGGAGTTTTTTCTAACCCAGAGAGCGGCCTTTGGAGAAAGAGGTCTTAGCATTTGTGACAAAACCCAAACTCCTGAGCGGAGAGCAACTTTAAAGGCTTTATAAGTCCAAGACACTGCCCCTTGAGTTTGAAAATCTCCATTAACATTAGCGATTGTTCTAGCAGGGTCAATTTTTATAGAGATTGATTGGTTTTGAATAGCTTTTTGGACTCCTTTATGAACTGTTTCATCAGGCTTTGACTACTATTTACTCGAACTATCCTCGTAAATGCTGTTTTTTTAGGAATTTTTTTGTTTTTCATTCTGCTATATGAAAGAATGATTCAAACAGTATTGGTACGTTAGTAAAATCGCGGAAAAAGAAGGCTGGAAATCAAGGTGAAACTGTTCCTTAGAAAGCCCAATAAAAAAAATGAACTTCCTGTAACCGAGCATACAAAATTTATGCTTCACGGCTGCCACACTCTAAAACTACTGTATTCAGTTGTTCATTCCTTTTTAAAATGATCTTTTGATTTGAAAAATCAGTTAAATCAGCATCCGTTGAATGAGTGGCATAAATTAAAATTGCCTTGTTTTGCATGACGTAATTTTTCAAATAATCGAGAATAACTTTTCTTGACCTAATATCGAAATTGACAAAAGGTTCATCAAGGAGAATCAAATTAGGCGAAGATAGAAGTGCTAAAATTAAAGATAGTTTTTGTTTCGTTCCTAAAGACAGTTCGCGTGTAAGGGTATTTTTATATTTGTAGAGTCCAATTTTTTCTATAAGACCTTCTAGAGACGAATCTAATCTTTCCCCATTCAGGAAGGATAAGATCATATCAATTGTTTCAGCCGGTGTTAAATAATCGTATAAAAATGGTGTATTGCCAATTAAGGAGACTTCTTTTATATACTTTTGAAAATCGTCCTTTAATGAAATATTGTTTAACTTGATGTCCCCATCGAATGTTGTCATTCCACCGATGATATTCAACAACGTTGATTTGCCTATTCCATTTTCACCAAGTAATTCAACAATGCTCATGTTATCTATTTTTAAGTTAATCCCGTCAAAAATGTAGGCTGATTCACCATATCTTTTTTTTATATTGATCAATTCAAGCATGACTTACCTCTCTTTTGTCAGAAAATTATATAATAATAAAAAATGTGAATAAACAATAAAGAAAAAGAGTATAGGATATATACTGCTGAATTTCATTGAATAAAAAGCTACAGCGCTGCATGTAATAGAAGGCAATCCTAAAACGAATAAATCTTCTAAAGGATTAAAAAAATATACAAAAAAATTGTTTTTAATATCTTCTATTGATAATTTTTGAAAGCGATAGACTCTTTTTGAAATGATTTTTATTGTGTAGAAGTAAATGATTGTTGAACATAAAACAGTGACAGCTGAAAATAATGAAAATCCATAAAGGAGCATTCCTGTTAGAAGTTTTTTCGGGGACTTGAATAAAAAAAGCCCTCT
>ERZ1673785.26-NODE-26-length-16995-cov-26.985478_pt1 | contig 16995 bp, 18 predicted proteins | sample MGYA00580131_ERZ1673785 | MGnify/ENA primary metagenome ERZ1673785 (study PRJEB41219, sample SAMN04549622) | soil metagenome | isolation source: soil | place: USA: Wyoming, Fireholl Drive Yellowstone National Park | collected 2009-07-28 ...
TAAACAGATATATTATAGACACTTTTAATTTAAATCATCAACAGTATATTTCCCGAAATCAACCTTTCCGACTTCACCATGAGCAAAGTATTCAGCAACTTGACCCTTTTTAGTTTCTTCAAACACTTCCCTAATCTTGTTTTTAGTATCATTTATGAAGTTAATAAAAATGGATAGTTGCAAAATTGTTTTCTGTTTCTTCAAAAAATAATGTACACGTTAAAAATATGTTTACAAACAGGTTTTTAGCCTTATTCACACGTAATAAATATTTAGCTTGATTGCGGGAATAACATACTCCTTTTATGTTATAGATGATATTTTTTATAAAAATTTCATTTTATGCATCTTAATGCTTTAATTAATAATCTCCATCATCTGATATTGAATATGCAATCTGCCAAGAATTAAAAAGACCGATCCAAGAAATATGGATAAAAAAGAGCCTACTCAATGATGTTAGTCTAAAAAGTGGACACGGAGAATAGAGAGATTATAATAAACTTAATTACAATAGGTTTGAGGTGTCCAATCATGAAAAAGAGAACATTGGATCAAGAATACAAGATTAGTGATTTTATCGTTATCGTGTCGGAAATGGTCAACCTAACCGCCTGCATGTGCATAGCCTTTTAGCACCACTTCACAAAATATGGAAGATGTTTTACGCCCCCCTATTCAAATAAAATCGCTGTTTTAAATAGTCGGCTCATAAATCAATTTTAAAAGATTTGACTAAAAATACGATTAATCCATTAATGTTACTTAACTTATTGGATGTTAAAATGTTAATCTATACTATCAAAGTCTACAAGCTGAGTGGAGAAAAACAACTCGTTTTTCTCCACTGGCTTCATTTTAAGGACTTATCGGACATCCCCGGGTGATGAGTACGCCGCGCAAAATCAACAAACCGAAATTTATCGAGCCGATGTCTCGATTCGGTATACTGAAACAAGCTCGCATCTTCTAAGTAGACAAAATTTTTCACCACTACTACATGCTCGTAGCCGTTTAAATCCATATATTTTTGATCCTCAGCTGTCACTCGGTCGACAAACATTTCTTTTTTCGCAAAGCTAATGCGAAGCTTTAATTCATTTTCGATATATTCATAAATCGAATTTTCACAAATGCCGCGCGTCAATGTTGGAACGAATTTTTGGCAAAGAAAGTCCTTGTCTAAAATAATTTTCTCTTCTTCTATTTCCCTAGCACGAATCACTTTCCAAACTTTTTCCTTATTTTCGGTTTCCAATTGTCTTTTAATATATTCATCAGGCTCGATCAATTCCAGTTCATGTACGATCGTTCTTGCCGGCTTGTTCATTTTTTGCGCCAATTCTTTAAAGCTGACAAGTCCAGAGACAGGAAAATCATATTTTCCTACATCTAACACAATCGAACCTTTTCCTTTTATTTTTTGAATATAGCCATGCTCTGATAGAAGATTGAGCGCTTTGCGAATCGTCTCACGCGATGTTTGATACCGCTGGGACAATTCATTTTCAGAAGGCAGCTTTTCGTTCGGCTGAAAAATGCCTTTGCGAATATGAAGCAAAAGGTCGTTGTAAATCGCCATAAATTTATTTTCCTTCATAGTCATCACCGAATTGTATAGTATCATTTTGTTAAATGATACACAATCGCTTCATATGGACGCAACATGATTTCTTGTACATGTTCAGAAGAGTCATTATAGTTGGAAAGCAGGATACGGCTTGTATATCCGTTTATATCAAGCTCATTCGGCAAAACAAATTCTGTTTGGCCGCCAAAAAAGTTGGCCACTACTAGAAGCTTTTCACCATCTCCATTGCGCACATAAGCAAAAATTTGCGGATGATCCTCTAACAATAGCTGATAGTTTCCTGTTGTAATAATGTCATAGTTCTTTCGCAATTCAATCAAACGTTTGTAATGGTAAAAAATCGATGTTGGATCCTCTAATGCTTTTTTCACATTAATCTCTTTAAAATTCGGCGCGACATGAATCCAAGGAGTCCCAGTTGTGAATCCGGCATGCGGACTGTCGTCCCATTGCATAGGTGTCCGTGAATTATCGCGCGATTTACATTTTAAAATTTCAAGCACCTCTGCTTCTGTTTTTCCTTGCTCAAGCAAAATTTTATACATATTTAATGTTTCCACATCTCGGTATTCTTCAATTCGCTCAAACTTCGGGTTGGTCATGCCAATTTCTTCACCTTGGTAAATATATGGTGTTCCTTGCATCATATGAATAACTGTTGCCAGCATCTTCGCCGATTCTTTATGATATGCTCCATCATTGCCATAGCGCGACACAATTCTCGGTTGGTCATGGTTGCACCAGAAGAGCGCATTCCAGCCTCCGCCTTTATTCATCTCCACTTGCCAAGTAGATAAAATTCGTTTTAGAGCCAGAAAATCGAATGGAGCTGCCACCCATTTTTCACCATTTGGGTAGTCTACCTTTAAATGGTGGAAGTTAAACGTCATATTCAATTCGTTCCGTGCTGGATTAGTATATTGAATGCAATGGTCAATGGTGGTCGATGACATCTCACCGACTGTCATAATATCATATTTAGAAAATACTTCCCTATTCATTTCCTGCAAAAACTCATGGATGCGCGGACCGTCTGTATAAAATCGGCGGCCGTCACCCAATGGCAGGGATTTGTCATCATCGAGAAAACGTTGATCTTTCGAGATCAAATTAATGACATCTAAGCGAAAGCCATCAATTCCCTTTTGAAACCAAAAATGCATCATTTCATAAATCGTTTTGCGCAGCTCTTCATTTTCCCAATTTAAGTCCGCCTGAGTTACATCAAACAAGTGCAGATAATATTGTCCCGTTTGCTCATCATACTCCCAAGCCGATCCGCCAAATTTGGACGTCCAGTTTGTTGGAGGGCTGCCGTCTGGTTTAGGATCCTTCCAAATATAAAAATGGCGGTAGCGGTTTTCTTTTGACGAACGCGCCTGCTGAAACCACTCATGATCGGTCGAGGTATGGTTTACGACCATGTCCATTATCACTTTGATACCGCGCCGATGGGCTTCAGCAAGCAAACGCTCGAAATCCTCCATTGTTCCATAATCTTGATGAATGCTAAAATAATCACTAATATCATAGCCGTTATCTCGCTGCGGCGAAGCATAAATAGGCGTCAGCCAAATGACGTCAATCCCTAATGTCTTTAAATAGTCTAATTTCTCGATAATCCCTTGCAAATCTCCTATTCCATTTCCCGTCGTGTCTTTAAAGCTTTTCGGATAAATTTGATAAACAACGGCTTTTTTCCACCATGGCTGCTTCAATGAATATCACCTCGTTTATAATTTTGAGACTATCGGGAAAAACGATACCATTGGCGGTCATTCACCAATGGTATGAATCTTTGATTATTCATATTTATTATTTAGAACACAGTTCTATTAATTATGATCTTTGCGAATTTTTCCTAACACAAATGTTAGAGCAAACGGCAGCACAATCGCGATCGCCATTCCAATGAAAAACGGCGCCCATTTTTGCTGAACGATTGATAAAAACCCAGGAAGACCGCCAACACCAATAGAAAATGCGATCACTTTATTAAGCGTAATGAACATTCCGCCAATTGCTGCTCCTATCATCGCAGAAATAAATGGATAACGGTAGCGTAAATTCACTCCAAACATGGCCGGTTCCGTGATACCCAAATAAGCTGAAACGGCAGATGTGAATGACAGCCCTTTCAGTTTTTCATCTTTTGCTAAAAACATCATGGCTAACGCCGCCGAACCTTGAGCGATATTAGAAAGAACGAGAATCGGCCATAAAAATGTTCCACCAGTGTTGGTGATCAGCTGCAAATCAACCGGCAAGAACGTATGATGCATCCCCGTGACAACAAGAGGGGCATATATCGCTCCATATAGAAGCCCGCCAATTGCTGGAACATTATGAAACACTGAAACAAATACACTTGTAATCCCGTTGCCGATTGCAAATGTAATCGGTCCGATCGCAATAAACGCTAAAAAACCGGTAAATAGCAGCGAAAGCGGAGCGACTAACAGCAACTGAAACGCATCGGGAATTCGTTTACGCCAAAACAGCTCTGTTTTCGCCAGCACGTACGATGCCACTAACACAGGCAATACTTGACCCTGATATCCTACCTTTTGAACATCCAATCCGAACAAATTCCATACAGGAATGTTTCCTTCTTCTTTCGCTGCTCCCCAGCCCCATGCGTTTAACAAATCTGGGTGAACAAGCATTAAGCCTAGCACAATACCAAGCAATGGACTGCCGCCGAATTTCGTTACCGCTGACCAACCGATTAAACCTGGCAGAAAGACGAACGCCGTATTGGCAATTAAGTTAATAATGTTGGCAAGATCGGCCCACTCTTTATGCACTTCCACAAATGATTTGCCTTCATAAAAAATATTTTGGCCTGTCAGGATATTATTAATTCCCATCAACAAACCTGCTGTCACAATCGCCGGCAAAATCGGAATAAAAATATCAGCTAATGTTTTAATCGCACGCTGAAGCGGGTTTAGCTTCGCTTCCGCTGCATCTTTAATCTCTTGCTTTGTCGCGCGGTCAATCCCCGTCAACTCCACCATTTCGTTGTACACTTTATCGACAAGCCCTTGTCCAATCACGACTTGAAATTGACCGTTTGCCGAAAAGGAGCCTTTGACGAGATCAATGCTTTCCAAAGCCTCTTTATCTACTTTTCCCTCATCTTTTAATGCAAATCTTAACCGGGTAACACAATGTGTTGCCGCTACAATATTCTCTTTTCCTCCAACAGACTTAACAATCTTTTCAACTGATTGTTTGCTGATATTCATGATGATCCCCCCGTAATCGTTTACAAAACAAGTGTTATTTTGCTACGACAACCATAAATGAATCCGTTCCTGCCTGCACGCTTTCGAGCGACTTCTTTTCGAGTGATTGAACGGCATCCATATTGGTGATGACAATCGGTGTGATCGTGCTTGCTGCTTTTTCTTTGATCAATGCAAGATCGAATGTCAGTAAACTGTCGCCCGCCTTGACTTTGTCACCGACCTTCACATGTCCAACAAATCCTTCACCGTTCATCATAACGGTGTCTAAACCGATGTGGATCAATAGCTCCAGTCCCGTCTCAGAACGAATACCAATCGCATGCTTCGTATGGAAAAATTGAATAACTTCCCCATTGACCGGCGAAACGACAATTCCGTCTGCAGGATCAATAGCCACTCCATCCCCCATGAGCTTTTGGGAAAATGCTGGATCAGGAACTTGTTCGATCTCGACTATTTTTCCGGTTAAAGGGGCTAAGAGCGTTTCCTCTTTTTTTCGAAACCATTTTTTTAACATTATGAACTCTCCTTTTAACCGCTTTCAAAACTTGTATATACAAGATGCTTTTATTTTAACCTGTATATACAAGTTCGTCAATAAAAAAGTTGCCCGTATACATCGTCACCACTGAAAAAGTACTTTATTTAATAAAAGAGTTCCTAATTTTGAACTGCCCCCTGTCAAGTTTACAGTGGAAATAATAAAAACAGCTTTATACGGCTTTGGTTCTATATTCCATAAAGGGCATTTTTTATTCAAGACAATATGATCAGTCTCTATTACCTAAATAAGAAAATAATCTAGAAACCTCTTGGTAGTTTTTTCTTAAAATTCCCTTTTTTCATTTCTATTTACTAAAAATTCCTTTATCTGTCTTATAATGAAACAAAAAGCTTTTCCACTTGATGGAATCCATTTCGTTTCAATCGGAGGCATGGATACAGTGAATGTCAACTATATACCTTCAGAATGGGAAAGGACCAAGAAAGGCATCGGCAACCTGATCGGCGCCGGTGCATGGGGAAAAGGCATGATCGACAACTTAAAAGATATCAGCGATCTTTTGGAAGACGCCCAGTCAGACATCGCCAAATATGACAGCGACGGTGTCATCTCTTTTACCCATACCGATCGCAAAAGCCAATATCAAAGCTTATATGAGAATTTTCTTGTCATGCACCGCTTTAGCGGCCGCATCGGAGATATTGTCGACCGCACCATCGATGAGCCGTTTTATCAAGATATCGATGCTTTTGTCGAAGCGATGCGCGACTTATCGATATCAGAGATCAAGACGAAAAACCACATCGGTGTTAAAGAAATAATCGTCGTTCCGGGAACATACGGCACACAAGAGACGATCGAAGTGCCAAAAGCCGAGGTCGGACTAGAAGATCTGTTCAGCGGCAGCAACTACTATGCCAGGCTGATGGAACGGGAATACGCCTCATGGAAAGAACTGAATCCCCACCAGGACTTTTCGGAAAAAGAATACATAAAGAATGCATTGAATTCCTACGCCTTTCAGTATGAATCGATCAAAGACGGGCAAATGAACAAAGAATTCTGGGGGCAAATAGCGGCGCTCGTCGTGATTGTCGGCGTCTCATTTATTTGTCCGCCAGCAGGGATGGCATTGGGCATGGCCTATGGTACACTGGAATTAAGCTCGGCCGTTTCCGGAAAAGACTGGATTTCAGGGAGGGAACTAGAAACAGGCGAAAGAGTATTCCGTGGTGTCCTCGCTCCATTGGATATCGTCCCTGGCGTCAGCGCGCTTTCGAAATTCAGCAGCACCGCCCGGTTCGCACCTCTTCTAGAAACCATGGATCCCAAGCTATTTACAAGCTTGAAAGCTGGATTGCACCAGAAATCACAACGTGCCTGCGACCTGGTTGTCCATGCGGAAAACAGCATATTGGCCCGCATCAGGAGTGCCAAGGCATGGACGAAAGAAATGACGCAGCATTTAAAAACCGGTGCAAAAAAAGGTTCGTTGCAAGTCGGTCGGTTCGTAGACAACGCCGCAACAAACTTAAGACACCTCCTGCCAAGCCGGCAAATGGGATTGGCCATAGAAGGGGTTGGGAATGTTAAGGTTCCGGTGGAGAATAAGATTCAAGCTTGGTTAAGTAAGATGGATGGGATAAATGTAGGCGGAGGTAAAGCAGGCAACGATGGCGTTGAACTTAGCACTAAGGGTATTGGTAAAGGGGAACAAGTATTAGATAAAGTCAAGACATATGAACAGGCTAGAAATAAAGCACTAGACCTAGTTGGAGATTTAGGACCAAATTCAAAGCCATATATAGGAACTCTTAAGTCAAGTGCTGGATATGGTAAAGTAATTGGTAGGCAGTCTGCTGACAGAAAAGTAAGATGGAGATTAGATTATGACCCAAATAAGGGGACACATATAAACATTGAAGATTTTCGCAATGGTAAAGGGGCTAATGCTCGAAAAATCGTTATTCCATTCGAGGGTAACGAAAGCACCTTTAAATCTTTATTAAAACATTTGAATAGATAAGGGGGAATTTGAATGAGTTTATTTGATGAGTGTATTGAAGCACTAGGTGAGAATGTACACGTCTTATCTGATAGTGAGGGAGAGCAAGTACTAAGAGATTTTGAGAATTCTTTTCCATTTACTGAGTGGGGGCGTATTGAATGGGAGAAAGTGACTTATCATGCTAAAGTGAATACAGTTGATGAGATCATCTCCTTTTTGAACCAAAACATTGATGAATACAACAACGTTATATATGTTATTTGGGATGAAAGGACATTACCTATAATTCAATCTGAGTTAAATAAAGTATTTGAAGTTATAGATGATGTTACTGCTGTAAGTTTTGATACATGGATATTTTCACCATCTTCAGGATATGTTATTGAGATATTTCATGACGGTGAAGTAAGAATAGGATTGAAGTAAAATATCATTGAATTAACCCTCAAAAGGTGAATATAAATTCTCTTTTGAGGGTTTTCTACTAGTGACGTAGTACCGAACGAGCTGCTAGTGATACAATTTGTGCATGTAATCTATTCAAGTTCTATATGATAATTTTTAGAGTTATCTTGTACGCACAAAATGTGTATAAAAAAGATGCCCTATTTTATAATTTCCATCAAATATAACCCACTGAAAAATTATCAGTTACTACCGTTTTTATCGCCAAAAACCTTACCCTTGTTTTCCCACCATTTTATAAAAATTTTTTTCGCAACTTTTTCTTCGCTACCACCGATTACTATAGCGAGAGGATTACTCCACCTCGATTAACTCCTGGATGTCGATGTCCAGCACTTTGCACACTTTTTCTAATGTTGAGAGATAAACTCTGTCCACGTTGTCTGAACAAAGATGGCTGATGGTGTTCGGGCGCAGCCTTTAAGAAGCAAGAAATCAAAAAAGTAGATAAAGAGTTAAAAGCACTTATCAAGCCATTAGGGATGCAGCTTGAAACGATGCCAGGCATTAATACGGTGACTGCATCGGCTTTCATTGCAGAAATCGGGGATATTCATCGTTTCACTAATTCCGACAAACTCGCAAGGTATGCAGGTATAGCCCCTGTCAGAATGGGTTCGGGCGGCAAGGAAACTATTCAGAAAAGCAAACAAGGAAACAGGAAATTATACACTATCTTTTATAACTTGGCTGTTCAACAAATACATATTTGTAAAGGCAGTAAAACTCCTCGAAATCCTGTGTTTTACGAGTATTATCAGAAAAAGCTAGCAGAAGGTAAAACCAAACAACAAGCGCTTATTTGCATTATGAGAAGACTTGTCAATATTATCTATGGTATGATGAAACACAAGACCGCTTATATCATGCCTGAACGGAAAGTCAGTTGATATAATGGGTGATGGTTAGTGAAACTGCCGCCCATTTATAAAGTACATTTTTATAATTTCCTAAGGGTACTGGTAAAAAAACAGTTGAAAAAGGAAAAGATTACTCAACTCGTATTGACAATCAGGTAGAGGAAATTGAAAAAATGCCTTTACCTTCGAGTATTGCTACTACATTTAAAGATTCAAATTATAGAACAGTGATTACAAAAGAGAATGTTACAGTCTATAGAGTATTTGGCGGGCATGCAGATGCAGGCGGAACATTTGCTACAACTTCTCCGGCTGTAAATAGGATACAAACTAAAATTGACTTAGCTTTACTCCCAGAATGGAAAAATACGAGGAACTATGAAGCCGTAATTGAAATTCCAAAAGGAACTATATTGAATATTGGCAGAGCTGAAAAACAAATTACTAAAACCGGTAGTATTCTAAAAGGGGATGCTGACCAAATTTTATTACCTTTAAATTATTCTTTAGAATGGATAAAGGAAATTAGGCCAATACCTTCAAAATAGGAGGTTTTGTTATGCAAAACGAAGAAATGGATAATATTAAAATTCAAATACAAAAGGTTATGGATTTAGTTTATGAAAAAAAAAATCAGAGGGAACATAAATTTTTAGATACATTATTAGATAAGTTGAAAGAATTATCAGAAACTGTAAATACCAATAGCAATATTGATGAATTAAGGAAAGATTCTAAGCTAAAAGGAGCCTTGAGAGCGTATTTTGATACCAACTTAGTTGAGAGTTACGATGAACCACTAGTAATTGAGTTAGATAAATTAGAACTAATGTTGCAACAGAAGACGAATTAAAGTGTTTTTTTATTTAATATCTACACGGAACATATTTATTCCAAAGAATTTAATGGGGGAAGGACCAGGAATTTTAAAAATATGTTTCCTCTAAATTTAATATTGGGTAGTATAAACAAAAAATTTACTAAGTATTTAAGAAAAAAAGAGTAAAATTATTATCTTCGTATAGTTATGACATCAAAAAATACAGTTCAAAATGCATATACAGCTAAAGATGACTCCAGTACAGTTGGGGTCATTTTTTACATAATGAACCGTTGAAGGAGAAATAGAGAAGCCAAATTAAAAACAATAATAAGGGTACAGGTAACACTGAGTTAGGTAAAATAACAGGATATAAATTTAAAGAAGATGTTGATTTAGATTTTAGGGGAACAGGAAAGACATATAGGGACTCATTAAATGAAGCTTTTATTAGGACAGGTGTACCGAGAACAGAATTTACTGTGACTAAGTGGGGAAGATATGCTAATGGTAAATCATTCCCAGTAGAGTGGAGAGCTAAAAATGGTGCAGAAGTCAATATTGATATTGGACATACAAAAAATGGTCCAGATGTTCCGCACATTGGTTATCAAACTGGGGGAAAAGAGGTGGAGGAGGAGCCATACGTGGTCATATACTGGTAGACGATGTACCTGCAAATAGATAAATGGAGGAATGTATATGTTGTGGAATATTGAGGAACAGATTATGTCTGCTGCTGCTTCTATGAACATCAATGTAACCAAAATATCAGAACATGATACAGAATTAAGATTTCAACAACTTTCCAGAAAATACGCTAACGGTACTAAATTATTTCCGTTGTGGGAGCATCTAGATAACGATATAGCTGTACAACATCCAGAAGCTTGGAAATGGATTGCTGAATATATTGGAAATTCTCAAGCTATTTTGATGTTTAACCCATCCGATGAAAAATCGTCTTATGAAGTAGAGGGGGGAGAAAATCTAGTAAAACTACTGTCAGAAATGTTTAATGTTGAGTTCTATGTTACTAATAAGAACAATGAATATTTATTATGTTTTAACCATCATGATGTACTAATTGCATGTGGAAATGCAACCGAATGGATAAAAAAATAGATTCTTCACCACATTTTGTGATTTAACCCAAAAAATAAGGAAAACACTCACGAATTCCTAGCAATAAAGTTAGTGTCACTTAACATGACAGGAGGTTCTAAAGTGTTTTCCGTATCACTAGATTTGCCAGAATTTGAAGTTGTTAAACAAGTGTTTCTTGAAGATTGCAATTTGTTACATGTTGAGAAAAATACTACAGAAGAACACTGTTCTTATTTCGGTTTTTTTCTAGTCATGTCCATGACTGGCGGACAAGAAAGGTGCGTGACTTGTCCGTATTAGGTAAGCCCCTTTTCTTATTTGTCAGAGTGTATAGATACAGTTGTCACAACTGTAATGAGGGATTTTCACAAACATTTGAATGTATCCGTCCTAATAAGCATCAGACCAATCGGTACAGAGAATATCTGTACGAAATGTGCATTGGCTCTACTATCCAAGAAGTGAGTCGAAAGGAAAAAATACCTTATACAACCGTTGAAAGAATATTTTATTCCGTTGCTAAAGAAAAAGAGAAGGAGCATGTAGAAACTCTTGAAAGTGTTTTAGAAAACAATGAATTAATCCTTAACCTTGATGAGATCGCTGTCCGAAAGGGGCACCGATATGAAACAGTTCTTATGGGTACCCAATCCGGGAGTGTGCTTGGTATGGAACATCAACGGAGTTATCATTCAACTCAGATCTTACTTGCCAAGAAGATTCTGTCTAATAAATGTGTTCATACCATTGTTATGGATATGTGGGATCCCTTCCATAAAGCTGTTAAATCTATATTCCCAGAGGCCTGTATCGTCATTAATAAATATCACGTGGTGCAAAAGGTGACACATGCACTTGACCAAGTTAGAAAGAAAACTCCTGGACTAAAAAAGGGACGGTTTAAACTCTTGAAAAGTTCTGAAAAGTTAACGGCTAATGAAAAACAACAATTAGACGAGATGCTCAAAGAGCATTCAGAATTGTCATATGCCTATTTTCTAAAAGAACTATTTAGAAAAATATACCAAGTGAATGACTATGATACAGCTGATTCACTCTTAGAAGAATGGATTCAACTCGCATGGAGCAGCCCATTTCCTTCATTTCATCAAGTAGCCAAGACGATAGAAAATTGGAAGGCACAAATTTTACAATATTTTCTTACCCCTTTTACGAATGGCCGGATTGAAGGTACAAACCATAAGAGTAAGAACATCAAAAGACGTGCTTTTGGCTTCAGAAACCTTGAAAGATTTCGGCTACGTGTATTTTTGGAATGTACAGGTAAAACTTATAAAAATCAGGTTGCTTAACCATGCCCTTCATCAGCTTTCCGCATGTAGTTGGTAGAATGGAATCCGTCAAGGAAAGCACTTGACCGCCTTCATCTACCAACTTAGTGGTCTGCAAGCTGACGAAGGAGCTACTCTAGATTGAGGATCAATCTCGCTAACTTATTTCCGGAATTGTGTGAACATCACAGAATATGGTGATGAGACAAAAAATTTTTAAAGCGAAAAATTCTGCAAGTACGCCCAAAAAAGGACAAACAGAATATTTGTAAACCAAAGATACAAAATACCCCAATTTATTTGGGTTTCTTTTAAAACTCTTTTTAATAAAAATCTAATTTTACAAAATGCTCATAGTAATAATAGACTAAAAAATGAGGTGTCTACATGACAAAAAAAAAGGCTGCTATCATTGATTTTGTAAATTTTGAAAAGCAAAAATATATAAAATCTTCCTCAACGTTTAAATCGTTCACTGGAATTTGGGCATTCTTTTTGGTGGGACAACAGCCACGGAATATTCGCCTACTATTCGTTTATTTAATTTTAAATATTTTTTAAAAAAGTTTTTCCAATTGTTTATTCCTTCAATCTGTATGATCATCTATGCTTTTCTTTCTCAAATAATATAGATAAGAAATCGGAACGATTCCACATATAAAAATTATTCCTGCAATTAAAACACCATTAATTGCAGTAAATCCTTCACTTAATGATGTGAGGATTCCTATTATAGTTGAAATAAGTGTTAATACAACAAGTGATATTAGGAATCCTTTTTTGGGTGACCTTTTTTGACTTTCATATTCCACACTAATGTTCATTGATAAGAAAGCTGATACGACCGTTGTAAGGATAAACACAAACCATAATGGATTTTCTCTCATTCCATCTATTCCTTTTGTTATTAGGTCATAGCCTAATATTCCGATGATTCCAAGTGTCTGTAAAATGTAGGCAATTCGTAAATTTTGCAGATTTTTCAATAATAATCGTTCGTCTTTTATTTTTTGCAATTTAATCACTCTCCCTTGTCTACCCAAAAAATTTCATCTAACGTTTTATTAACCGCATAACAAATTTCGAGGCACAATTTTAAAGTAGGATTGTATTTTCCTTTTTCGATTAAACTGATAGTTTGGCGAGTTACACCAACCTTTTTTGCCAGTTGTTGTTGGGTCAGATTTACTTGGATACGAGCAACTTTAAGATTGTTTTTCACAATTTCAAAACCCTCTCTGAATGTAATTTATATATTACATTTTATACAATATATATTACATAATTCAATATATATATTACATTTTGGATAAAAAATTTTACATTATTTATATTTTTGATTTGCCAAAGAGGAGAAAAAAGCAGGGTAATTTGATATGACAATTACCCTGCTTTTTAATGTACTTTCAAAAGTTATTTAATTTTGCACTTTAAAAGGGAATCCGTTAGTTAATAAGTGATCTCTCCATTCGTTCAATAATTCTTTACACAACCTATTAATTTTTTAAAGTACAAACTGAAATGAAATCCATTTTGTATAAACCAATTAATGATATTTCTGTTAAATATTTTGATATCATGTATAACAATTGTATCAAATTTGGTCTTTCTTAAATTGTTTAAGGTAATCCATTTCAGAGATGCCCTATCTATCTTACATAACACAAAATTCTTGACGGTACCCACATCGAAATGATATCTCTATTAAATATTTCAATATCATGTACAACAATTGTATTAATTTGATCTTTCTTAAGTTTTTCGATAAAATACTCTGCACATTCTGGGGTATATTTATATGAAAGTTACCCGCCTACAGTTAATCGTGTAACTTCAAATCTATCTTACATTACAAAAAATTCTTGTCGGCACCATCTTCCTCAACTTTTTTTGTAGCTTTATTTCTTTCATACACCAGAAACAGAAATAATATTGGCACGATGATGAAAGCTCCAATAGTACTCCACAATATATCTGTTCCGCTTATGACTTGTTCTTTCAGCAATCGATAGTAGGTATATGAAGAATAGGGCAACACTAGAATGATGGAAGTGATTACACCAGGAGTGTATTTCCTTAGATAGAGTGCTTGCCCTAAATGTGTGAACACATGGGCAAAAAAGATAAACAGTAACATTAAAAAAATATAGTAAAAAGAGAAAATGACGGCTAAACATGTTGCTGTTGTAATGGTAAGGAAAATCCAAAATACATCGTTCGCAAATTGAACAGTTGTCATCTGAAAGCTGCTATAAAAATATTTTCGTATTGATTTAGGTAAAACCGCAAGAACTTGTTCCTTGTTCTGTTTGGTCCACTTCTCCACCGTAAGAATCTCTTCGAAATCATGAAACATAAACAAAATGGGAAATAACCAAAGCACGCTAATCAAATGAAGTTGAGAATCCAACCAATCTAATACCATCTCAATCACCGCTTTTCGAACGATTTTGAATTCCGCTCAAAAACATCTGTCCTACTTTACTTTTTCTCCTGTTAATAAATATCGATGTACCAATCGTTCTATAATAGCAGCGATGGCCTCTGCTGCCACCCTGTGTCAATTTTTTCTTTTACAATTCCGAATCGCTTGTTATTGAACATATCAATCTTATTCGAATCTGATCACTGTCTCCTCGTCTGATTTGTTTTTTCCTAAAAAAGTAAATAATTTGATAAACATGTTGGTTACAAAAGTTTTAACATCTGATAGCGATAGTTCAACAGATTTTTCCAACATCCCTTAGTTTTATTAACTGTTGATCAAAATTTTGAAATATTTGTTGAAAGATATCTTCCTTACTTTTGAAACGCAGCTTGTGTTAAGCTTTCGTTTGCAACAAATTCGCTTCTTTTGGTACTTTGAAAACCCTTTTTTCGTAAAAAGCTCTTCTGGCATAAAAATAACTTTCTCTTACTCGCTTCGACTTTTTTTACAGCCAACAAGAACCCCCTTTTTTATAACTAACTAATTAGTTAGTTATAATTATAGAAAAAATTTGCTTTGTTGTAAATAGGTTTTCGAACAGTGAAGAATGGAAAGTACCGAAAGTAAAAAGCCTGAGTCGCTTAAAACTAATGTCAGTCTTTGCTTTCGCTGATAGAAAAAATTATTGCATTTATAATAAAAATTAATCAATAAGGTGAAAGCATAACGAGGCTGCCGCAATGGCCGTTAAACCGATGAGACAGCCGCTGTTTTTTGAATGGGGACTTATCCTTTGTTGCGCCTTTTTTCTCACACTGTAGACAGCACAAGCCAGATCCTATTCCGGGGATTATGTGTTAAAAACGGGGATAGTATTAATTGGATAATAATAGGAATGAATAAAGCTAAATAGAAAAAGGCGAAGAAGTTTGGACATTATTTTGAAGAAAACAGGGAGGCGAAAAGCTAATTTCAGACATCATTTTGTTTTTATCTAACGGTTTTGTCCAAAAAAAAAAAACACTTAATAGATCAGTGCGGTTACTATATGTTTAAAATATTTTTGACTCGCTTGATTTCTTTCTTATTTTCAAACAACTCTTCCACAAGAATTTTTTGACCGTTTGCTACATCAGTGAGCTGTTTGTCCATCTCCTCGATCTTTTGTTCAACTTGGTCGAGCCGCTCATTGATTTCGACCAATTGCTGCTTCGTTTGTTCAAACTGCTGATCGGTTTGTTCAAATCGTTGGTCAATTTGTTCAAACCGCCGATCAATTTGCTCAAACCGTTGGTCAATTTGTGCAAACCGGTTATTCGTTTCTTCTGAATGGTTTTTTAGCTGCTCAGCCAGTTCTTTAATCGCTTGCAAAATCATTTCATTTGTAATTTCAGCCATCGGTATGCTCCTTTCTTCATTATAAATATAACTATTATTATACCATATTGCGGTCATTTCGATATAATTCGCATCAACTTTCATGTATTCACATGGTAATTGGAGTATGATGTTTAAAAACACTTTAAGCAATGTTTCGCTCAAATGGAGAAAGTTCGACACTCTCTACATTCGCAAGAGCGGTTATAGATACTTTTTGTTGATCTATTAAGAATCTATCACATTATTTCAGAATAATTTTCGCTGATTTTTCCATTTTCGGTTTTTCGAACGATTGTCTTTTGTTGCGTTTCATAATTTAACAACGATGTTTCGCTTATTGATCATTTAATACGATCAAATGATTATTTGTAATCTTTAACCATACTTCTTTTTGCGCAAGTTCAGAAGATGTTGAGTAGAGATTTTTTCATAACGTACTTTGTGTTTCTATCCCTTTTTTGCTCTTACTAATCGGTAGAGATCAAACGATGTCCTCGATAACAGTCCGAATGTCTTTTCGTCTTCCTCAAAAAAAATAGAAATTTTGGAAAAACTCTCTTTCGTTTTTGAAAGGCATCGCTTAAATAGATCCAACCTACTTTCTCATTAATTTCGAAGGAGCAGTTGAGAGATTGAATAGATTTCTGAACTGTTTTCGATCCTCAATTTCCTTATATTATTAGAAAATATTCATTCCTCTTTCATATATCTCTCTTCTCGTAGTCGTAAACGACAGCTTCTCTCATTGACACTATAGTTATATGCGGGGATTTTTTTTCAGGCGATACGGGGGTACCGGTTCTGACGTCCTTTTGATGAAAAATCGGGATTATTGAATTAAGATGAGAAGCTAAAAACTTTACACACAAATATTCTCCATAAAACACCTCCCTATCATCAAGATTACGCAAAAACCCTTTTATCATCAGCTTTAACAATACTGGTGTTATGTCAAGAAAACGGACACGTTAAACAGAGAGAAATAGCTGAATTTAGGCAGCTACTTTTCTCTGGTTAGCGTAATATGCAGCTTCAAATTCACATGGCGATACATAGCCAAGGGCTGAATGACTTCTTTTGCGGTTGTAGAAGCATTCGATGTACTCAAAAATGGCTTGTTTCGCTTCTTTTCGCCTACGGAATCGATTTGGATAGATGCATTCTTTCTTGATTAAGCTATGAAACGACTCCATACAAGCATTGTCGTAACAGTTCCCACGTCTCGACATACTCACTTGAAAATGATGTTCCTGTAAAAGTTGCTGATAGTCATTCGAAGCATATT
>ERZ1673785.31-NODE-31-length-6615-cov-698.502134_pt1 | contig 6615 bp, 13 predicted proteins | sample MGYA00580131_ERZ1673785 | MGnify/ENA primary metagenome ERZ1673785 (study PRJEB41219, sample SAMN04549622) | soil metagenome | isolation source: soil | place: USA: Wyoming, Fireholl Drive Yellowstone National Park | collected 2009-07-28 ...
ACAGCTGCTATTACAAAATTCAAAGCATCAATAACTAAATCCAATCTATCATCACCCCATCAATCAGGAGTTAATCGCCGCAATGCCAAAACAATACAAATATCAAAAACTATTAAAAGCCCCCAACGAAAAATCTCTGCGATCGGCTCAAAAATGCAAAAATCTATATCAAAACCAAAGTCGAACGGAATTTCAATAGACCCAAGATTAAAAGAATGTTTTGAAGCATTCAGCTCGAAACGTGGACATATGGGCTCAACGTCGAGCATCGACACCAACCTAAAGACATCCCATGGAATGCTAAAAGGAAACTTAGTCGTGATCGTACCCCCAGCCGTAATCAACGGCTCCCAATTTATGCCTGTATCCGGTTCCGGTTCTGGTGACGGGTCAGGGTTCGGATTCGGCGACGGGTCAGGGTTTGGAGTAGGCTCCGGGCTAGGCTCTGGATCTGGTGACGGATCAGGAGACGGATTCGGAGTCGGACTCGGCTCCGGGTTCGGTTCAGGCTGCGGATCAGGAGACGGATTCGGCAACGTTTGCGGCAACGGATCAGTCCAAGGCTGTGTTTCAGGGTCTGGAGCATCCTCCAACGGTGCAAGAGGTACATCTATTTCTATCCCATTTGGAAAACTATTTATTATTTGTTCTTTTGCTTGTTCCGATGGATTAAGAACATACGACTGCAGCCAATCTGGAGATGATATCTCGCCGACATTACTTGCCGGAACCTCCTCTTTGATAGCTATATCCTCACCATAAGAGTCCCACTCACTCAAAGGTATCATTATAACACTACCTAATTCTTTAAGATCAGTTTGATCTTTAGGGATCAACCAAGACTGCAAATAAACATAATCTACTCCACCAGATCTGCCAACCCTAAAAGAAAGACCATTTGGATACTTATACACAAGAGCATAATTACTATATCTCTTATAAGTACTACCATTCCCGACAACATACCAGTCATGAGTATAAATAGACCCTTCAGCCAACGGATCAGGTTCTATATGAAAACCCTTTATTGATTTATACACATTATTTGGAATAGGAGTCTGCAATAACTCAATAGCTTTATGTAACTCATATGCCTCTTTAAAAGCATTATACAAATCAAACACAACATCGACCCCTGTCAAAAAAGCCGCTGCACTCAAAACTACCTTACCAAAACCCTTTTTCGAATGATTGTCAGGATATGGCTCCACCTTAGCATTGTTGATCTCGTCCACTAAATGTTTTTTATCCTCCCAATACCCCGCATTTTCCCAGAGATCACGATTAAATTTTTCTACTGCTTTTTCATAGTTTTCCTTTGTAGCCATCTTAACGCCACTTTTTTGCATTATCCCAATCATGATCTTTTTTGCAGGGTCTGTCTTTAAAATTTTAACAGTGGGATTTGCATATGACGGATAAGGCAAAACAGTAAACAAAAAAATAATAGATATAAAAAATATCAAAAATTTCTTAAATTTATACATAAAATCAATCCTTTGAAAAAAGCCCAAGTTCAAAACTTGGGCTATTTTATACCGTTTGCGGAGGTTCAAAATTATGAAAAAAATCAGTACAACCACTTGGCATTACTTGGCAATTGTTGAGAAGACTTTCTTCCCATAACGCCAAGCATAGATTCCACCGAAAAGTATCAGTCCAGCTGCTGCAATCGCTCCAAGAACTGTTACCCCGGCAGTCACAATCTCACCAAATTCGCTAGTGATAGATGATGTAATCTCACTCACAAATTTCACCCCCTTTCATAGTTAAGCAAAATATTAATAGCTAACCCGACTATGTAGCCGGTAAATCCAAAAAATCCCGCCAAAATCATACCTTGTCCAAACATCTCGTACACAAAATCTCGCATTGTCATTTACCTGCCCTCAGTGCCACAAAAAAGAGATTTATCAACAATGCAGTGAAAATGACAACGTTCAATGCTAAATTCCAAGATGCTGTTTCATTAAGCTGATCTAAGACAGCAATCAACTTATCATCCGCAGTCGGAACCTCTTGCACTTCTGATACTTGAGTTTGTGTATCTTGTTTTTGATCATCTCCAACAGGATCAGCATTTTGTGATGTGATAGATTCAATAGTCTCTTTTGCATGCTGATCCTGCTCCTCTTGACCTGCTGTCTGATCCCCAACATCTTCTGTTTTCATCTGCTCTGGTTCCGACTGCTGGGAGGATTCATCTTGTTGTTCTTGATCTTCTACAACTTGAGATTCATCAATTTTCAAATCCTCAATATTATTCATCAGCATCAAACCCTTTTCCTGAACTTAACCCACCAGTGAGATAGTTTTAAAATTATAAAACCACCGATAAGTCCAGCTAAAGTCCATTTCACAAAAGGATTAACCGTAAATCCTGAAAGAATTCCGGATATAAAATCCTGCCACATTTAGACCACTTTCTTCGATGCCGCAACCGCAGGCAATATATCTGCTATTTCAACTTGAGTCCGTCCGTAAAAATCTACCAAATTCAAACGCACTCTGACTTTTTCACCTTTCGTAAAAGATTGAAATGTTTGTTCCGGATCAGCAGACAAAGTGTAATTTTCAAAAGTTTCCGGATCACCAAGGCGAAACATTCTGTATTTTTTTCCCGATCTTTGACTAGTACCCTCGTTCACATCAATGTACACAAGTTCTTTTTCACTCACAAACATTCAAATTTCCTCCTTATTTTTTACATTTTTTCCTTATTATGATGCGAACATTTATTCTTAATAAGAATTTTTGTTCTGTTTTTATAATAAAAAAGTCCTGCAACAAATGCAAGACTTTTTTTTACAAAAAATTACCTCATAAGATAATTTTTTACCAGCTTTTCAATGATCTCAGAAATATTTTTATGTTTTTCCTTCAAACGATCGACATATTTCTTCTTCATCGACACCGGTACAACTATTTTCTTTTCATCTGGATCAAGACGCTTTCTACCCATTTTTTTACTCTACTTTCTTTTTCCCTCATTATACCTTATACTACACTTAGTTATTATTCTTCACTTGGGTTCAAATGGGTAGAGTCCGTTTGAGCCTTTATTTTTTTAACAAAATCTTCATATGATATATTGCCATACTCATCTTTAAACCTTTGCACTACATCTTTATGTTTATCTTCCATCTTGTTAAGACCTTCATTTATAAGATCGAAAAACAATCTTACATCTTGATTAAATGCTTCGTATAACATCCCCATAGTAGTGAGCCATTGACGATAAGCCCACTGGTAACTACGCTCAATCGTCATATCCGGTGCAAGCACTGTCAATCGTAGCTTTGCAACATCCCCAAGAAACTCTTCCCACCACTTGCAAACTTTCCACCGATTTTTATTTTTATCCTTGCCAGGGATCAAAAAGTTAAGATAATTTTTTAAAATTCCCGCTGCTAATTTACCGGTATCGCTAATCTGCGATACCATAAGCAAAACAGCGAGCTTTGCCCGCTCATCCCTCATCTGTATCTCTGTTCGAACCCAATGTTTAACTGCATCATTTACCTTAAATCCTTGCTCCTCCCGCTCCAAAAACTTATTATACATCCTTATTTGTATCATACTTTTCGCAGAGCCGAAATAGATCGTCTCCCCCCGAATCTCCCCAGTACCAAGCCTAGTCTTTCTTATCTCTACTGCATCTCGAAAACGAGATCTGACCAATTTACGTCGAATCCGATCTCGAACTTGTGCAAGGGTAAAATAACCGTGAAAATCGTCAATAGCCAAATCCAAACGACTGACTTTTATATCCAAATTAAGAATGATAGCAAAAAAATCTACCCAAGAGTATCTACTATACTTTTCAAAGTGCCGGCAACCCTGACCCGTCATCTCAATATGTATCCCCATATCATCTTTACCATCATAAAAAATCGATATACCGCCAAAACGGAGAGACTTTAGATACCCCATACCCCCCTTGGGTGCCTCTCTAAATTGACTAAAATCGATGCCCAAAAGATCGCAAACATCGTGTACAGACTGTACATTTTTTAAAGTGATTCCAACCCAGTCTACAAGAGCCCTCAGACCACTTTCGGATGTATTTTCTGCCCCCGTGTTACCATACGGGGGCGAATTTTTTTGATCGTGCTTGTCCAAAAAAATACCCCCCTCAAAAATAATTTTTCGTTATGTTCTTTTTTGAAAAAAAGAACCAAAAAACTTTAAGCTGTGGGGCTAGCCCCACACCCCACCCTCGGCGGGAGCCGTCCCAAAAAAACGCAGGGTTTTTTTGGTTTGACAAAATGGTTGATGAGCATACACACGCCCTCGTCAACTTGCTACCGCAAGTCCTCCACTCCGTTACGGCCCTACGGGTGACGGGGCTATCAGACTATCAAGCTATTATAATCCATTACCAAATTAAGACAATCTGAGCAAACATCATATCCATGCTTATCAAACATCTCTAGCAAGTTGCCTATATAAATCCTGCCATCCTCCATCTCGACAAAAACAAAACCCACATTTTCGTATATATCCAACATGACAATAACTCCCTATGAGACCAGTCTCACGATGAGACAGGTCTCACATATGCATCAACAGATTTTGTAGCATAGTTAATATGCGCAACAACACTAGCGACAATATCTTTACTATCATCTACCAACTCAAGATGATGAGTATAAATAGGATGATGCTCATCAATTTGAGTTATCTCATAAACAGACCAATGCGGATACGCATCATAAAGACTTGACGTAAAAGCATCCCATGCAGCTTTTACAAAGCCACCAACATCATCACCATCTGCATCATCACGAAAATCAAACTGCAAAATATCATCCTCTACCAAAACCATTTTAAAAACAGTTTCTTCATACATCCTGGATCGATCTCCCTTCTTTGTACAAATCATAAGCTTTTGATATTAAAACCTCTAACAAACTAGTACGATCATACTCATAACCTATAATCCCGACCTCACGTAACCGTTCAGTTTCATACTTTGCAACTACATCCAATTTTTTAATAGTATCATCACTAAAACGGAATGTCCTGCGCTTTTTAGTTTGCTGACTCATTTGGATACAACTCCTTTGCCCTCTGAAAAGCACAATCCACCATAGAAATAAAATGTGCATCATCGCCAAGAGCACCCATCAAATAAGCAAAAACAACATGCTTAAAATTATCGCCACTATTTACAAACTCTCTCAGAAAATCTCTCTCCATCTACCTCATCTCCTTTCTAACTAAATTATAACAACTTGTCATGACAAAGTCAATACATTGTCATGATATTATCTCGAAAAATATCATAAAAATCAGTGCACCGATCAATACTAGTATCTCAAGTACCCAATCCAAAAAATATCCCTCCCTTGCGAGAAATCGCATGGTACGTAAAAAATACGGGCTAGGCCAGCGTTGGGCCCCATCCCGGTGGGCCCCATCCCAACGCCAGCCTAGCGCGCTTTTTTGAGATCCGCGATTTCGCGCATCAGTGATAATCTATTTTTTTCCTTTTGATCGAAGTATGACAACAAAATCATATTTACAACTTGATTTTTTGAGACTTCTAAATGCTCAGCCAACTCTTCTATTTTACGTCTCAAATCACTCGTAAAAAAAATCAGTCTCATATCATTTCTCATGTCGCTCACCTCACGAACAATTTCCAAATTCGAGTTCGAAACCATTTTGCCGCAAAGTTTCAAAATCAAATTCAAATTTGTCATCAATACCTCCAAACATACGACTAGTGTCATACAGCGCACCAAAACGCTTGACATAAAAACTACTCTCAGACCCCAACCTTTGCGGTCTATTCCCAGCATTCCAAAAAGTGACATACATAAATATTACAATTCCAAATATATCCAAAAGTTTGAAAGGATACACAGAATTAGCCTTACGATGTCCTACAAGATATTCAGCGCACTTACGGATAGTACGATTTATTTGACTCTGATAGTCTTGACAAACTAATACGAAATCGTACCCCATTTTTCGGCTTTGTGTGAAAAAAAGTTTCCACAAGCGAGTTATAGGCTTCGAGTTGTCCTCTGGAGGAAAGTAATTCCCTGCCTCATCGATCACGACAAGACAAGCACCTTCCCCACCTTTTTCGAAAAACTGCATTTTCTTTTGCAGTTGAAAAAGAAACGCAACGCCCTCTTCGCCCATCAGAAATTCATCAGGAACATACATAAATCTATCCGCATAGCCACGCCTTTTCATACCATCCGTAAAGTTCAACGGGAAGTTCGCAACAACATACCTGCCTTGAGACAACGCCTCAACAATGCGTTCCAACGCATGATATGACTTGCCACTACCTACAGTCCCAAAGAAAATTTCTATCAAAATATCAACCCCTAACGACTTTAAGCCATCTTAGTATGACTCTGTAAACATAGTAGATTGCAATACAAGATAGTATCAGCATGAAATGCAAAATCATGCGTGGAAAAGGAATAAAAAAATTAATATACCCCAAAACAACAAGACTATTTGGCGGATCATGACTGCCAAAATCCTTGACCGGAGAATCTGGCAGAAATCCAAAAACCCAACCAATCGCCCCGCCAACAGCTGCTATTACAAAATTCAAAGCATCAATAACTAAATCCAATCTATCATCAC